>Ga0194052_1000170_pt1 | contig 46596 bp, 42 predicted proteins | sample SepL226m_MetaG_FD_160117 | JGI IMG/M metagenome (GOLD analysis project Ga0194052, IMG submission 160117) | Anoxic zone freshwater microbial communities from boreal shield lake in IISD Experimental Lakes Area, Ontario, Canada - Sep2016-L227-6m | ecosystem: Environmental > Aquatic > Freshwater >...
GGGAAGGGGGCGTTTTTGTGAATGGGCGATTGCGATTGCAGGAAAGGGATGAGTAGAGGCAGAATCTCGTTCTTTCCCGCCCCCTGCAACGGGTTTCTGCCGGAAACTTCCCATGACCCTATTCGACCAGTATCTGCTCAAAAAATTTCTCCTGCCGTTTTTCTATTGCGTGAGCGGTTTCATCTCCGTCTGGTTGATCTGGGATCTCAGCACCAATCTGCCCGACTTCATCGCTGGATTCAATACGCTGGGCTTCGAAACCACCATCGCGCTGGTCGCGCGCTTTTATCTGCTCCAGATTCCGAGTGTCATCGTTCTCAGTGTGCCCGTCGGCCTGCTGTTGGCACTACTCTATACCCTGACCCAGATGTCACGGCGCAACGAGATCATTTCCATGCTCTGCGCGGGTCAGAGTCTCTACCGGATTTTTGTCCCGCTTGTTCTGGTCGGATTGGTCATGACCGGAGTGCTTACTTATTTCAATAACTCCCTGGCTCCGCAGGCCGGGGCGGTGCGTGATGATCTCAAAGATGAGATCAAATCCGGTCACAAAAGCGACAGGGGGATCAAGAATCACCTCTTTCGAAATCGGGAGGATCGGCGTCTTTGGTTCCTCTCCTGGGTGGATCCGAAGGCTACGCAGGCCTATCGCTTGGAAATTATCCAACAGAACGAATCGGGCATTGTCACTGATATCTGGTATGCGCTTCGTGCGGAATTTGTGCCGCAAATGGGACTTTGGATTTTGAAGCAGGCCCGCCACATCACAGTGGATGAATCGGGCAACCTGATCACCTCCGAATTACAGCCTGAAATTGAAATCAAAGGATGGAATGAAACTCCCTGGAAGATCGGCAGTTCCATGATGAACTCCGAGTTCTTAAGCTATCCCGATCTGAGTGATTATCTCCGGTTCAACGCGGAATTTCCCGAATCACGCCTCGCTCCATTTTTGACGCACTGGTATTATCGTCTGGCCCTTCCTTGGATCTGTATCGTCGTGATCTTCATCGCCGGCCCCATGGGGGTCGTGATCGGACGGCGGGGAATCATGGGGGGAGTCGGCACGGCCATCGGACTCTTCGCCGTGCTCCTCTTTACAAGCAGTCTCTTTCTCGCGCTCGGAAAGGGGGATAGAATTCCCGCCTGGATGGCGGCATGGGGACCGATCCTGATTTTTCTGGTCATCGGGCTTTATCTTTTTTGGGTGCGGGCCACGGGAAGGGAGTTTCCCAAGTTACGATTGCCCGGTCTTTGATAGGAAGCTAGACTCACCCGATGCAGCAGGAGTGGAATATCAAGACCCGATCGGAAGCGTGTCACGCAACGGGAAAACCTTTCGCGGAGGGAGAGGTTTTTTACACGGCGCTTTTCCATAATGGGGAGGGCTTTCGACGGATCGATCTGAGTGAAGAGGGGTGGAGTGCGCGTGCCGCCGATCTCTCCGCCGAGCCGATATTTTCCTATTGGAGATCGAAGTTTGAACCACCCGCTCCACCGGCACCGGAACCGCTGCGTCGTGATGATGCCGAGGGTATGCTCAGGCATCTGATGGAGAGCGAAGATCCGGCACATTTGAACACACGCTATCTGCTGGCAGTGATGCTAGAGCGGAAGCGTATCCTGCGTCCGCACAAATCCCCGGAACCGGGCACCCTTCTCTACGAACATGCCGCCACGGGGGAGACATTTATCATTACCGATCCAGGGCTCTCGCTGACCGATCTGGTGGCTGTGCAGGAAGAGGTTTCAGTACTTCTTTCGGGACTTTCCGCCGCCCCTGTTGCCACAGAGCCTGAGTCCACCGAAGTTCGGACAGAGGTTCGGTAGGCTTGATGAGCACCATGAAGGAGGGACTCTTCCTTGCCCCGATGGCAGGGGTGACGAACTCGGTTTTCCGCAGAATCTGTCGGGAAAAAGGAGCTGACATTCTCACGACGGAATTTGTTTCCGCAGACGGTATCATGCACAGGAACACCCGCACGCGGAGCTATGTCGAATTCACACCCGGAGAACGGCCGATGGGAGTGCAACTCTTTGGCGGTGATCCCGGCAGGCTTGCAGAAGCGGCCAAACAGGTGATCGATTGGGTAAGGCCCGATTTTATTGATATCAATTTTGGATGTCCCGTAAACAAGGTCGTCTGCCGTCACGGAGGCTCCTCGCTTCTGCGCGACTGTCCTCAACTGGAGCGTGTTGCTATTGCTGTTGTCAAAGCCTGCGACCCAATACCGGTGACGGCAAAGATCCGTACAGGATGGGATGAGCGTTCCATCAATGCCACGGAAACCGCGCGCATTCTGGAAGCTGCGGGGATTTGTCGCCTAGCGGTTCACGGGCGCACACGGGCGCAGGGTTACTCGGGGTGTGCCGATTGGGATGTGATTGCGGCTGTGGTCTCGGCGGTCTCGATTCCCGTCATTGGAAATGGAGATATTGGAGGTGGGGCAACAGCTTTGCTGCGGAGACAAAGCGGAGTTCAGGGCCTGATGATCGGACGCGCAGCCATGTCGAATCCATGGATCTTTTCCGAGATCAAAGCCTCCTTCGCGGGGAAATCCTTTACGCCTCCAAGTCTCAAGGAGAGATGGGGGCTTGTGCGCCGTCATTGCGTTGAGGAAATTACAGGGCGAAGTGATGAGCGCATTGCCATGCAGGGCATGAGATCCCGGCTGATGGCCTATACGCGGGGTATGCCTGGGGCCCGACCTTTAAGGAGTCATCTTTCCCTGGTGTCATCACTCATGCAACTCGACGATCTGATTGCCTCCCATCTGATGGAATTCCCGGAAGGGCTGCTTGTGACAGCCGATTAAACTTCTTCTATTTGATCAGAAGATTTGGCCCCTTTCCCACGAGCACTGCAGAGGCCCCGCTTGGTGCGATGACTGACAAAGTGCATGAATTTCATTGCCGCCGAGGACCATTGCATGGATTTACCCTGTTCCAGAGCCTGTTCCACATTGAGTCCGCTGCGATAGAGTAGATTGTAGGCGCGCTTCACATCCATGCGCTCCATACTTCCCATACCCTTGCGACGCATCCCCACAGCGTTGATGCCGCAGACCACATTGATGATCAGGCCGACGGTGAAGGGGGGGATGTCTTTGCTCCAGGCCGTCCCTCCCCGAATCATACACATCTCACCAATCCGAAGAAACTGGTGAAAGACAGAGCCTCCACCCAGCACAGCATCATCCCCAACATCGACATAACCCGCCAGTAGGCAGTTATTGGCAATCACCGTGCGATTGCCCACGCTGCTGTTATGCCCCAGATGAACGCCGGCCATCAGCATATTGCCATTCCCGACGCGGGTGGCGGATCCTTCCGCTGTTCCCCGATGGATGGTCACATATTCGCGGATGACATTGTCATCACCGACGACGACTTCACTTGAAATAGCACTGCCGTGGGCAAAATCCTGCGGTGCAGAGCCAATCACGGCCCCAAAACCGATCAGATTTCTATCTCCAAGTGTCACCCGATTCGTAAGGATGGCATGCGCTTGGATGGTGCAATCATTACCGATGACAACACTTTCATCCACAATGGCATAGGGACCTATTTGGACATGATTACCAAGGATGGCATCGGGACTGACCAAGGCAGTCGGATGAATGGAGGAGGGGTGACTGGTCAAGAGTGATCACCCAGGGCGTTGCAGGATGCTTGGCAGTGAGAGCATTCGAACCTTCGGCGTGGAGTTGCTCTTTGTCAACAGAAGAGCAGAACCAGCGAGCTACACGGTCTGCTGAATCGCCACCGGCAGAAAAATCGTGAAGGTTGCTCCCGCTCCAGGTTTGCTTTCTAAGGTAATGCGGCCTCCGTGAGCCTGGATGACATTTTTTACGATGGAGAGACCAAGCCCGGTGCCGCCCGTGTGGCGGCCCCTGTCCCCTCCCACCCTGTAGAATCGCTCAAAAATGTGCTCCTGATCAATAAAAGGGATGCCGGGTCCATTGTCGCGAAAGAGGATCATGAGTTCCAACCCCCGGATTTCAGCCGAGACCTCGATCTCACCATGATCGGTGCATCCATGGCGCAGGGCGTTGGCTAGCAGATTTGAAAACGCCTGCTCGATGCTGTAGGCATCGGCTTCGACAAGAGGCAACGGATTTGGGATCTTTAACTGTAAAGTCGCACCCCTCTCCTTGACCTCGTGTTCCATCTGTTCTGCGACACTGTTCAAAATCTGCCCCAAATCGACCGGAAGTGACTCAAGCCGCACCCCTTTTTCTTCCATCCGGCTGATGATGAGCAGATCTTCAATGAGATGATTCAGTCTGTCCGCATGACGGCGCATGACGCTAAGGGATTTACGCAGCATTTCCTTACTGATCTTCCCATCTTCCAGAGTTTCCAAATAACCGTTGATAATCGAAAGGGGCGTGCGGAATTCATGCGAGACATTGGCTACAAATTCCCTACGCACTGATTCCAGTTCCCTGATGCGCGTGATGTCGTGCAAGACGAGAAGAAATCCACCTTGACTATTACCCTCCTGCCCCTTGAAGGGGGCCACCGTCACGATCATGTGGCAGCGTTCCCGACGCCCCGGTATGTTGGCGGTGAATTCTCCCCTCTGCACCTCACCAGTAGTGGCTGCGTACTGGGCAACGCCCTGCAACTCATGGCTCAAAAAAACCTCTTGGAGGAGCAGCCCAGTACTTTTTCCTCGCAGGTTGAACATGGCTGAGGCCGCTTCATTCATAAGGCGGATTCTCAAATCGGGACCAATAATCACAACCCCCTCAGTCATACGTTCCAGGATCATCGCAAGGCTGAACTCTTCCTCCGCAAGCAGTGAGCGTTGTCTGGCAAGTAATTCCGCCAGCAATCGTAGATTGACCGCTGTTTTTCTTAGGAAGAAAGGAACCTTGCCCAGCATCACCGGGCGGTAATCCCCCGAGGTGATGCGTTCCATCACGGCCATCAACTCACGGGCGGGGGAGAGAATCCGCCAGCAGGCAACTCCTCCCAGAAAGAGAAGCGAAAAAATCAGAACCCACCCGGACCAATCCATTAGTTTGGCGGGATGATCGGAGATAACCGATATCCCTCTCCCCTGACTGTCTGGAGCATTTCGGCATGGATACCCATTTTTTCACGGAGTCGCCTGACATGAGTGTCCACAGTGCGGGTATCGACCGAACTGTTATAGCCCCAGACTTCCTGCAAGAGATGCTCTCTTGATTGGCTCGTGCCATCGCTTGTGACAAGCAGGGAGAGCAGCTTGAACTCCGTGGAGGTCAGATCAAGCCGCTCCCCGTTGATCGTGACCTTCATGGTTGCCCTCTCCAGAAGGATCGGGCCGGAGGAGAGAGTCTCGGGAGCTAGGGAGGACCTGTTTCGCCTGAGCAGTGACTGGATGCGCAGAACCAGTTCTCTCGGGCTGAACGGCTTGGTGAGATAATCATCCGCTCCGATCTCCAGTCCCTTGATCCGATGTTCGGCTTCCCCCTTGGCGCTAAGAAACAGGATTGGAATCGGTTCGGTGCGGGGATCCGCCTTGAGCTTCCTGGCAACTTCGAATCCGTTCAAGCGTGGCATCATGATATCCAACACCACGGCGTCTGGGCGCTCCTTGATAGCTGACTGGACACCCGTGGCTCCGTCTGAGGCGTATAGAACGCGAAACTTCGATTTTTTGAGATGGTATCGGATCAGATCAGCGACATCCTCCTCGTCTTCGATCAGTAGAATCGTTTCAGGCATCAGGGCGGGTTGTTTAATCTTTAGCGTTTCCGCAGGTAAGGAGCTACCCGAGCATCCTGTCCGAAGCAAGAGTCACTTTAAGGAAGCACTGATTAAATCGCGTTTCCCAAGAAAGCTCAAAAAAAGCGGGCCACCTTGATCGCACCGGAAAACCATAACCAGTACGAGGTGGCCCGCTCCCAACATAAACCTATAAGCTCAGACTGCTGACGGAGATCTTTGTTCAAAAATAATCTCTCTCCTGTGATTTTTTTTTCGGCCTGCTAGGAATAACGCTGTTGCTCTCCCCCAGCGACCTATAAAAATATGAAAACTATCGGCGTTTTGACTTCCGGGGGAGACGCTCCCGGCATGAATCCGGCAATCAGGGCCGTCGTGAGAACGGCCCATCAGCAGGGATGCAGGGTTCTGGGTATCAGCAACGGGTACGATGGTATCTTCGACGGCACCATCGACGAGATGGGCATCCCTCTCCCTCCGGGGATGATCGACCGGGGAGGAACCATTCTACAATCCAGTCGCTGCAAGCGATTTTATCAGCCCGAAGGAATCGATGAGGCTAAAAAATTGATTCAACAGCATGGTATTCAAGGTCTTGTGGTGATAGGTGGCGATGGTTCTCTGACTGGGGCTTTGGAGCTTTCCCGGCGCGGAATTCCCGTAGTCGGTATTCCGGCGAGCATTGATAATGACATGGCGGGAACGGACATGGCCATCGGTGTCGATACTGCCGCCAATACCATCATGGAAATGCTCGACCGTATCCGGGACACGGCACGATCCCATCGGCGCTGTTTCCTGATCGAGGTCATGGGGCGCAACTCCGGCTATCTCGCCCTGACCACCGCCATAAGCTGTGGAGCCGAGATCGCAGTGATCCCCGAGTATTTTTACAATATGAAACGCATCATCGGACTTCTGGGGGAGCGTTTTCAGAAAACAAGAGACAACTCCATCATCGTTCTGGCTGAGGGTGTGTGTGATGCCGATACTTTCATTGCGAGGATGAAAGAGGAGCAGGCGGGGGAATTCGACCAGGAGATCAGAAAAACAGTGCTTGGCCATGTCCAGCGCGGCGGTATTCCGACCCATTTTGACCGTATGCTGGGTGCCCGATTCGGAGAATTGGCCGTGACCGGACTCCTCCAGCAGGAGACCGGCTGTATGACTGCTCTGGCCAAGGGAAAGACCACGCTCATTGATCTGGAACAGGTCATCGGTCGGAAAAAGCATCCCGCGCCGGAGCTGATAAGGCTCGCCCGCAATCTGCAAATCGAGTTCGGTGATCCTGTCGAAATGTAACAAGTATGATCGAATCCCTCCTGACCATCTCAATAGGCGAATATTCCGCAGTGGAAATCGTGCTGCGCCTTGCGGTCGTCCTGATGTCCATGACGGCGCTGCTGTTGGCGCTCAGTGCCTCGTGCGTCTCCGCCTCCTTTCGTTTTCCTCTCTTTCTGGCGGCTGTTGCACTCGGCGGTGCGGCCTTTTTTGAGGCGGGAGTCTGGCAATCTTGGAAAGAAGCCTTTGAGCTTGCCGGAACCAGCTACGCCGTCAGTGGCCATCTGATCGCGGACCAAGACCGCATCATTGCCTGGTCAGTCGGTGTGCCTGCGCTACTTTGGTCGCTGGCCCTTTTGGGAAAACCACAGGGAAGTCATGGCGGATTTGCGCTGGAACGACTTGTCGGAATTCTGATTATTTTGATTATCCTGGCACTTATCGCCCCAGCCTCCTCCGTCATGGCGCTACTGATGCTGGGATTGCTTGGCTTGTTTATCTGGATGCCGTGGCCAGAAAATTCTTTTGCTCGGCATCTGCGTGCGGCTCATGCATGTGTCGTCGTTCCATTTCTCGTAATATTGTTGGGTTCTTGGCATTGTCTACCTCTTGGTAAGCAGGTGGAAAAAATCCTGATCCATGGCGAGATTATTCACTCGATCTGCAGCCTCGCGGCCTTTGTTGCCCCAGCCATGATCCTCCTGATCGGAGTGCTCAGGATCTCGAATCAGGAAGTGCTGCTATCCTCAACTCTCCGCGCCTCCACGTCTCCGCGCGAAATTTAATCAGCGTTTCCCAAGAGCGCAGGATAATCCGTATAGCCCTCCGGCCCCGATGCATAAAAAGTTGCCTCGTCGGGCTTGTTGAGTTCGGCATTTCTGCTGAAGCGTTCCGGGAGATCGGGGTTGCTGAGGAAAGGCACACCGAAGGCGATCGCGTCTGCCCATCCCTCTGCCAGGGCCGCATTGCCCGATTCCAGCGTGAATCCCCCCGCGGAGACGATCTTGCCCCTATACGCGGGACGCAGCTCCTTGGGGCCGACGCCTTCAGTTGCACCATGGGCAATGTCCTGGGCAGTCACCTGCGTGATATGGGCATACGCAAGCCCGAAGCGATTCAGTTCTCCGAGCACATAACCGAAAGTCTCCAGAGGATTGCTGTCCTGCATGTCGTTGAAGACACCACTCGGCGAGAAGCGAATGCCCACACGATCTGCACCCCAGACTTCCACGACGGCCTCGATGACTTCGATGGTGAGACGGGCGCGGTTCTGCACAGAGCCTCCGTAGAGATCGGTACGGTGATTGGTGCCATCACGCAGGAACTGATCCAGCAGATAGCCGTTGGCATTGTGGATTTCCACGCCGTCAAACCCGGCATCTTTGGCAAGGATCGCTCCTTGGATGTACTCGGCAATGATTCCTGGAATCTCCACGGTCTCCAATGCCCGGGGTGTGGGATATTCCTCCATGCCGGTGCCGGTGAAAATCTTGCCCTTCGGCTTGATGGCAGATGGGGCAATCGGAAGTTCTCCATTAGGCTGAAAAACCGTGTGGGAGATGCGTCCAACATTCCAGAGTTGCAGATAGATATGGCCTCCCTTGGCATGGACGGCCTCGGTGACCTTCCTCCATCCCTCGACCTGTGCAGCCGTGTGGATGCCGGGAGTATTCGGATAGCCATAGCCTCGCGGCGTGACAGCGGTTGCTTCGGAGATGATCAGTCCTGCGGAGGCCCGCTGGGCATAATACTCTGCATTCAGCTCATTGGGGACATTCCCCTCGCCCGCACGGCATCGGGTGAGAGGTGCCATGAAGATCCTGTTAGGCAGGATCAACGGGCCTAGCGTGATGGGAGAGAAGAGGGTGGGATGGGACATGGGATTATTGAAGTAAGGGACGATCAATGAATATGGAACTCATGAAAGGAAGTGATGAAAGAGTGTTGCTTCTGGTTTTTTCCTGAGTTCCATATTAACTATTCAAAACGGCAATCCGGGAATTCCCAACCCCGCGGTGAGTTTGCCCATTTCATCGGATGCCAATTTCTTGGCATCGCCCGTCGCCTGACGCACGGCACTAAGTACAAGATCCTCCAGCAGTTCGACATCATCGGCACTGACGACCTCGGGTGAGATCTTAATGGAGAGGATATCTCCGGCTCCCGTGACCTTCACCGTGACTTTTCCTCCACCCGAGGATGCCTCCACTTCACGCTGGGCTAGGTCTTCCTGGATCTGGGCCATTTTTTTCTGCGCGTTGGCGGCGGCGCTCATCATCTTGGCAATATTCATCGTTTGTTATGTGGTTTGTGGTGAAATTAGAATCTCAGCTTGAAAAATCTCTAGAGCTTGTTTGATCAGCGGATCGTTCTTAAAGGCCTCAAGCTCCTCGGGGCTGATCGCGGGGAGCGTCGGCTCGGATGGTTTCGCTTCAGGTGAGGTGGTTTTGGGCAGGGGCTTTGATGCGGCAGGAGCTACCGGAAGTGGTGCAGGCTCGGGTGGTGCAGGAGGCTCGATTCCACTAAATCGGCTTTCCAGGGTGATGGTGGCTCCGAGGCTGGCAGAAAGCAGCTCTTCGATTTTTTTTACCGCCTGCGGCCAGAAGAGTGTCTGGGTCTTCGACTCTAGGGAGGGGGGGAATTCCACAACGATCGTATCGCCCTTGCGCTCCACAAAATTGCTGTCCTCGATCCATCCGAATTTCAGCGGTGAGTCGCTTGCGAGTTCCATGGCGATATGATGCCACGGATCTGACCCGGAGATGGAGGTTGGGAGTTGTTGGTTCGGAGTTGAAGGAGTGACAGCGGGAACTGGCGTCTCAATTGCTGACGGAACCAACGGAGTGGCTGCCGTCGGTGCGACGACGGGCATGGGTGTGGAGGGCACGGCTTGCGGAGTCGGCACCGGTGCCGCCGGTCGGGGAGTAGGAACCGGCAACGATCCTCCACCATGAAGATCCGTAAGGATGTCGAGAAGATCGCTCAGGCTCACTTCCTCGAGCAGATGGACGGCCTTGATCAGCGCGACATCAAGCTGGAGTTTTTTGTCACTCGTCCAGCGGAGACGACCCTCGGCTTCGCCAAAGTGATCAAGGAGAAGAAGAAGTTTTTCCTGGGCAATGACCTTGCCGAGTTCGGACTCGGGAGTCGCCGTTTCGGGAGGGTGAACCTTGGAGATCAGGATGTCGCGAAGCAGGCCGACCAGATCGGCAAGGAGTCGTGAAAGGTCCTTGCCCGCTTCACTCTGGCTCTTCACCAGGGAGAGAGCCGTGTGGGTATCGCGGTTCAGGAGGGCATGACTGAGCTGAAGAATGCTCTCACGGGGGGTAAACCCAAAAACCTGATGCACATCGGCTGCCGTGATTGTCGTGCCGCAGAAAGCAACGACCTGATCGAGCATCGATTCCGCATCGCGCAGTGCGCCGTCGGCACCTCTGGCGATGGCATCGGCGGCGGCAGGATCGAGCGTGATCTTCTCGTTCTTGGCAATGTAGAGCAGATGTCCGGCGATCAGTTCCGGCGTCAGCCTGCGGAGATCAAACCGCTGGCAGCGGCTTAGGATCGTCGATGGAACCTTCTGGGCCTCCGTTGTGGCAAAGAGGAACTTCACATGCTCCGGCGGTTCTTCAAGTGTCTTCAGCAGGGCATTGAAGGCTGCCGTGGTTAGCATGTGCACCTCATCGATCAGATACACCTTGTAAGGGCCTCGAGCAGGAGCGTAGGCGGCATTCTCGCGCAGAGTGCGGATGCTCTCCACGCTGTTGTTGCTGGCACCGTCGATCTCCATTACATCGAGGCTGCGGCCCTCGGCGATCTCAAGACAGGCATCACAAACCCCGCAGGGATTATCCGTCGGCCCCTTCTGACAGTTTAGGGCCTTGGCCAGAATCCGTGCTGTGGAAGTCTTGCCCACACCACGGGGTCCGACAAAAAGATAGGCCTGGGCAAGGCGGTTACCCTTGATGGCATTTTGAAGGGTGCGGGTGATGTGCTCCTGCCCGACAACTTCTTCAAAACGCTGCGGTCGGTATTTACGGGCAAAGACGCGGTAGCTCACAGGGGAAGGAATCTAGAGTCGGAAAAGCGGAAAGTCGAGGGCCGAAGGAGTGAAGGGAAAAAGGATTGAGAAGGCAGGCTTTCTAATGGCACTCCCAATCACCGGGTACTCATTTCATGAGGAAGACGGACAAAAGAGAGAAGGAGCTTTAAGGAACAAGTAATATACTCTCAAGCATCCGCCATCGGGCGAATATAAGTTAGGTGTCTGCTTCAAGCTGAACACATCTCCAATCTGCTGCATTTACAGACCTGGCTGCAATGCTATTAAAACGGCTTCGAAGCACATTCTTTCGCTGAAGCTCTTGCATGTACTCTGCTGGAGACCTAAGCTCCGTAAAGTCTTCGGCGAATGGGATGCCTAAATCGTTTAGCAAAAAGCAAAGTGACAGAAGTGAGATATTTTTGAAGTGATCTGTGCCTTCATCGAAACGAACTGATGCAAAGCCATACTGGTCAATGAACAATCTGTCTGCGTAATCAGTCTCTCGCAAGTGCTGCCAAAGTTTCATCACGTCGCCGTGAAGCCTGACATAGTTGCTGAAGATAACTGCAACATGCGCTGGAATTAACTGTTTGTTTGTGGTCATGCGTTCACTTACACCGATTCCTCTCAAAAAAACATGGGCTGATCCGAGATTAGAGGGGAAGTTAGAAATTCCCATCAGTCGAAGAATTGTGTCCACCTACCGCAAATAGCCGGTTGCTTGGCGCAGGAGTTTTGGCGTCGGGCAAGGAGGAGAACCGAGCTGTATATTTTATACTGCGAGGGCCGACAACGCAGCCCCACGCTAAAAGAACCAGCCGAATCACCAAGCCAGATTTATTCTTCGCCAAAACGGGTGGCTATCAGTGATTCAAGCTCCTTCATGACCAATGCGGCATCTTCCCCTTCTGCCGTGACTCTCAGGACGGAACCTTTTCCAGCCGCCAGCATCATGAGTCCCATGATGCTCTTGCCGTTGACTTTTTCCCCATCTTTTTCGACCCACACTTCGGAGTGAAAACGACTGGAGGTCTTCACGAAGAGTGCGGCAGGCCGTGCATGGAGACCGTTGCGGTTCTCGATGGTGAGATCCTTGGAGGTCGAAGGCTGTTGGCTTTGAGTGGTCATGAGTTTTTTCTGTCCTAGGAGGGGTTCATCGCCCGCAAGAGGCGCTCGTTGAATTCCTGGGCCGTGTCATGGCCCATGGCTTTGAGTTTCTGGTCGAGTGCAGCAACTTCTACAAGCCGGGCGAGGTCGCGTCCAGTCCTGACCGGTATGGTCACATGAGGAATCGCAATGCCGAGGATTTCATAAGTGTCGCGGTCGAGTCCAATCCTATCAATATCCGGAACTTCCTGCCAGTCCTTTAGCGTGACGACAAGGTCGAGGTGCTTCTCGGGTCGTACGGAGCCTGCACCGAACACGGCAGCAACATTGATGATGCCGATGCCGCGCACTTCCATGTGGAAGCGGGTGAGTTCCTTGCTATTGCCTATGAGGTCACGCCCTTCAAGATTTCTAAAACGGGTGATGTCGTCACTGACCAGACTGTAACCCCTCTCGATCAGGCCGAGAACGCACTCGCTTTTGCCGATGCCGCTCTTGCCCCGGATCAGGACGCCGACACCCATGATGTCAACCATGCTGCCATGTTCAGAGGCAACAGGGGCAAACTCATCCTCCATGGCGATGGTGGCAGAGTTGATGAACTTCATCGTGATCAGCGGGGTCTTGAAGACGGGAATCCTGGCTTCGGATGCCAGTTCGATCAGGCCCGACGGAAGTGCCAGATTCCTGGCTACGACGAGGCACGGTATGCGTTGTTTGAAGAGGGCCTCCAGCCTTGCCGACCGCTCTTCGCTTGAGAGGCTGCGGAGGTAGCTGAGTTCCGCATGACCCGCCACCTGAACGCGCTTGGAGGCAAAATAGCGAAAGAATCCGGCAAGGGCCAGTCCGGGACGGTTGATCGTGGGTTCGGGAATCGGGCGTTCCAGGCCCGAGGCATCACCCATGAGCTCCATGCCAAGTCCTGAGCCGTGATCGGCAAAGAATTTTCCAACCGTGAGAGTGCCTCCTTTTAGGGGGCTGGAAGAGATGGAACCGGGCATTGGAACTCCTGACTACATGGCAAATGACTCGCCCAGGTAGAGTTTGCGGCTGATCGGATCGTGCAGCAGAAAGTCTTTGTCTCCCTGGCTTTCGACGCGCCCTTCAAAGATCAGGTAGGCGCGATCGGTGATGGCGAGAGTCTCACGGACATTGTGGTCGGTGATGATGATGGCAAGACCCGAATCTCGTAGGTCGGAGACGATCTGCTGCACATCATAAACAGCAATCGGATCCACTCCGCTGAACGGCTCGTCAAGCATCAGAAGCTTCGGGTTGGTGACGAGTGAACGGGCGATGGTAAGGCGGCGCTTTTCTCCACCCGAGAGGGTCAGTGCTTCGTTATTGGAGAGATGGGCGATGCCAAACCGCTCCAGCAACTCCTCGCAACGATCCTTGCGCTGGGCCTTGTTAAGGGAAGTCGTTTCCAGAATGGCCATGATATTCTGCTTCACGGTCATCTTCCGGAAGATCGATTCTTCCTGTGGCAGATAGCCCATGCCGAGCCGTGCCCGTTTGTACATCGGCAGACTGGTCACATCCTTGCCGTGGAAAAAGGTGCGTCCCCCATCCGGTCTGACCAATCCGACAACCATGTAGAAGGTGGTTGTCTTGCCCGCACCGTTGGGACCGAGCAGTCCCACGATCTCACCCTTCCGCACATGAATATCGACACCGTTGACCACGGAGCGGCCGTTATAAATTTTAACCAGTTTTTCCGTTCGGAGAATCACTTCGGTATCTTCGGGAATCGAGTCGGCTGACCGCTGGATAGGTGGCTCGGAGATCATGGGAAAAGGGTCTGGTAAGCGTTCAGGGGGTCACTGCATTGGTGCCTTGATCGACGATCATCGTGCGGCTGGGGCCGATGGTTCGCGAGCGTCCTTTGGCATTGAGAATCATGACGGTCGATTGCTGGATGGCCACCTGATTGTTAATCCCCTGCTGGATCTGGGGCCAATCCTCCATGGTGACATCTCCCGTGACCGCATCGTAGGTGGCCTTGCCGCATTTACCAACCGACTTCACGATGTCGCCCCGGTCGTTTTTCTTTTCCTGGGTGATGGTGACAGCGCCGGTGGCAATCACTTTGGAGAGGCCCTTGCGATCCGATGCGAGCACAACATGAAGCTTGTCGCAGCTCAGGTCGAACTGAGGATCATGCACGATCACATGACCGGCAAACTCGGCGGTGTTGCTGGCATTTTCAAAGGTGGCCCCATCGTCGCTTTCAATGATCGTTCGGGCATTCTTGGGGCGTTCCTCCGTGCTTGGGCCTGCGAAGGGGCTGGGGGCAAATCCTCCCCCTGCACCGGGATCCGCCACCGGGCCGAAACCCTGTGCTGAGGTTCGGGCGATCATCAGGAGCAGTGCCAGACATGGCAGGAAACGGTATAACGGGAGTAAGAGTCTTGGCTTCATGGCAGAGGTGGCCGTGTTATGTTGCGGAATGAAGCTCGGACATGGCCTTTAAATCTGCCCTGTCTGGCCAAAGTGTCAAATACTGCGCTTTCACCCACGATTTCAAAATCCTCCCGCCGGATTGTGGTTTCAGAGTCGGCGGTCAGGATCTTTGACTCCAGATTGAGCATGCTGTGGGGTATCTCCACGGTGATCTCCTTCTCTTCCTTCTCATTGAACTGAATCTTAAGCTTTCCCAGTTCCACCTGATTTTCGTTCAACTTCTGGGCTGTCTCGGCAATGAGGCACATCGTCATCTTGCCCGAGTCATCATATTGGGGAATCTTGATGCCCTTGACAGGTTCACCGACCGGTACGGGAAGATCGATCTTCTGACTATTGGTGGGTGCCGGTGGCGGCTCATTCGTCGGCTTCGGATTGGGTGCAGCAAGTGCCATTCCTGCCATCGCAAAGATAGCGGGTAGAAGAAACAACCTTCCAGCGAGAGTGTTGTGATCAGGAAATCGCACCATGAATCGAGAGGAGTGAATGAAGAACTGCCGGAAGGTTTTTATGGGGAATCTGATTGGGGCCGTCCGAGGGGGCTTTGGCTGGATTCTCATGGGTCTCGAGAAAAATGCCATCAACTCCCGCAGCCATGGCGGCTCTGGCCAGCACAGGAGCCAGATGGCCGTCGCCCGTAGTGTGTCCCCCGCCGCCGCCAGGGCGCTGCACCGAGTGGGTGGCATCGAAGATGGCGGGGAAGCCCTGCTCCCTGATCCAGTAAAGGGATCGCATGTCGGCCACCAGATTATTGTACCCGAAGGTGGTGCCGCGTTCGGTGAAGCAGAAACTGGAGCAACCAGCGCTTCTGAGCTTATCCGCTATCGGTGCGAGATCCCATGGGGCGAGGAACTGGCCTTTTTTCACATTCACGGATCGCCCGGCAGAGACCGCTGCTTTGGCGGCGGCTTCAATGAGGTCGGTCTGCCGGCAGAGAAAAGCCGGGATCTGGAGCAGATCGATGAATTTCGCGGCTATTTCCGCCTCCTCGGGAGAATGGATATCGGTGGTCACCGGGACCCCGATGGAGGCTCCCGCCTCGGCCAGCATCCTGCAGCCGTCAAGAATGCCCACGCCGCGGTAGGAGGAACCCGATGTCCTGTTTGCCTTATCGTAGGAGGCCTTGAAGATGAATTGTGCGCCAAGATCCTCGCAGATCATCTTGATCGTGCGTGCTGCGCGGAGAAGGGTTTTTTCTCCCTCGATCACACACGGGCCCAGGATAAAGAGAGGCTCATCCCCTCCCAACGACACCGATCCGATCCGCAGGATCTTGCGGGACGCTTTTCCAGACTTGGCTGAAGGCGAGGTGGTGGTTTTTTTGGAAGGCATCGAAGGGACACTTTATGCGGGAGACGGCAGACTGGTCACGAGGATTGTGAAGTTTACGAAGCCCTTAGGGAAACGCTTATTAAATCGCATTGAGGCCGTTGCGGTAAGAATGGGCCGTAGGCAAGGCGACTTCGCGCGCGCATCCCCATGCGGGCTGTAAGCGCGAAGCCAACACAGCTTCCGGCTCCGTTATCTCCACAACCCTTTGGGCTGTGAGTATTTGTCTGTTTTCCGGCGTTGCTCGCTGGGGCAAGACCGCAGGGGTATTGCCACTGCGCTTCGCGCCTGGAAAAACAGACAAATACTCTTCAGCGGCCATCATGGGATTTAATCAGCGGTTCCTTAGGGCAGATTGAACCTCCTTGACAGGATGGATTCAACGGGTTGTCGCCCACGCCATCATACGCTGTGCATCATCAAAAATATAACGGGCATGGCTTCCAAGCTGAACGAGGATGAGATCATGCCCCCCCTGGCTGTAACTGCTGATGAGGCACTTCCCGGCGGCCTCGGTGTAGCCCGTTTTCATCCCGTTAAAGAAAGGGGAGCGGAGAAGGAGCTTATTGGTTGGTTCCAGAAAGCAGAGACGGCCGTTGGCATAGCGGAAGCAGTAGGTGCGCAGGGCCATCGCATCCCGGAGATCCGCATTGCGGTAGGCACGAAAGGCGATCCTTGCCATATCCCGGGCGGTGGAGTGTTGGGCCGCTGGAAGTCCATGTGGATTCACGAAGTGAGAATTGACGGCTCCGCAGCGGGCTGCAATCCCGTTCATCTCGGCAGCAAAGGCACTGAAACTGCCGGAATGGGCATGAGCCAGGGCCGAGGCGCAGTCGTTGGCGCTATGCACCAGCATCGCCCGGAGAAGCTGCCTTCGAGGGTAGACATCCCCTGTACGGATGCCGATTTTTGTCGGTTCAACGGAGGTGTCCTCCCTGGAGATGCGTACCGGGGCTTCCAGAGGATCCTGTTCCGCCACAACAAGGCCGGTGACAAGCTTTTGAGTGCTCGCAACCTGACGCGGTTCGTCGGCATTCTTCTCGTAGAGAGTTTGCCCCGTACGGGCATCGATCAGAATGGCAGAGACGGCCTTGATCGGTGGTGCGCCTGCCGGCCAGAGAGAGGAGGGGGCGTCGGGAGCAATGACCACGCTGCCGGAGGAAGCTGTGCCGGGCGTGGGTTGATCAACGGCACAGCCTGTGAGAGCAAGCAGAAGGACGCAGGAAGCAAAGGATACGAATTTTGGCATCCTTGTTCCGTAGCGGCTCCCGCAAAAGGGATCAACAAGGATCAACAAAAGAAAGCTTCCTTCTTGACCTTCTGGCTGGTCTGGAACGAACTCATCGACGGTGATTTATGTTGTTCCAGAGAGGGTTCCTCTTTCCCTGTTCCAGAAGTTGATGATTGCTTTCATCCTGCTCGTTGTGGCGGGTGGATTGATCATCCTTTCCTTTCGTGCTGATGACTGGGTGCAACGGCAGGTGTTCGCTGCCAATCAGGGACACTGGAGTCATGATCCTGCGGTGGCCGCATTCAGCAAATATGGTGACTGGCCGGAACTGATGGTGGTGGGAGTCGTGGGAGTATTTCTGGCCCGTCGCCTGCGGAGTGTCCGCTGGCAGAGCATCCTTCTCATGGCGATGATCGCCTCCACACTGGCCGGGATGACGGTGAATGTTTCCAGACTGACCACGGGAAGAACCCGTCCCCGAGCCGCCGTCGAACAGGGCTGGTATGGGCCGCACCATGACGGGAAATGGCTGATCGGCCAGGCCGAATTCAATAGCTTTCCCTCCGGGCATACGGCGACTGCGGTTGGTTTTGCAGGAGTGATTCTCTTTGCCGCCCCCGCCTGGGGCATCCCCGCGATGATTGTCGCTCTTGCTGTGGCACTCTCACGCATTCTGCTGGGGGCGCATCACCCCTCGGATGTCGTGTCGGCGGCGGTTATCTCTTTCTCCATTGCCTGGGCTGTCTGGGGGTTTCTTGGGAAACGGGGTAGAGTCGATGCTACCGTTCGAAAATATTCTTAGAACAGTTCAAAAACATTACAGTTGGTTTATTTCCATCCAAAAAGATGGAGGAATTGGCCGCAAAATGCACAGGAGTCTACAAAAAGCAACCAGAGGAACTCCTCTGCTCCGATCCAGTGCATGCTCAAAATGGCGTCACATGATGACTGCGACTTTACTTGAACTATTTTAATCTTCGTAGCTCACCAGCGAACTGACCGTTGCGGGTGCCAATGCGGCGCGGCCTTGGAGAAATTCCAGCTCAATGACAACAAGAACCTGCAGCACGCGGGCCCCGAGTTGTTCGAGAAGGTGGAGTGCCGCGTCAGCTGTCCCGCCCGTGGCGAGCAGATCATCGACCACGATCACCGATTCGCCCGGGTGGATGCTGTCACTGTGGATTTCAAATTCCGCCGAGCCGTATTCCAGATCGTAGGAATGGGAGATTGTCGCGGAGGGAAGCTTTCCTTTTTTCCTGACAGGAACAAATCCCACGCCGAGTTTATAGGCAAGCGCGGCTCCGAAGATAAAACCACGTGCATCCAGGCCGATGATCTTCGAGGGAGTTGTGCCCTCACATTTTTCTGCCAGCAGATCAATCGTGGCACTAAAGAGCACGGCATCTTCCAGTAGAGGTGAGATGTCACGGAACAGGATGCCTGGCTTTGGGAAATCGGGTATCGAGCGGATGGCCTTTTTGAGATCAGTAACGGTTTTTGACATGGTATGGGATTAATCGCCAAAGCTTATGCCGACAGCTCTCGCTGTACCGACAAGCTGACAATCGGGTGCAACGCGTTTGAGTCGGTGGATGGCCTCGGCTATGGGAACCTCAATCACATCCTGATTCTGATAGCTCACCATCGAGCCGAATTTTTCCTCCATGGCCAACTGTACGGCCTTTACCCCGAAGCGGATGCCAAGGATACGGTCCAGGGAGGTGGGATCACCACCCCGCTGAAGATGGCCCAGAACACAGGTTCGCGTCTCCTTGCCCGTGCGGTGCTCCACCTCATGGGCGATCATCTCACCTACCCCGCCGAGTCGCCATTCACCACTTGCAGATTGCTTGCGAAACTGCTGTCCGTGCTGGGTGCGCGCCCCCTCGGCGACGACGAGGAGAGTGCTCTTGAATCCCCCAGCATCGCGACGTTGCACCTCTTCAGCCACCTTCTCAAGCGAGAAGGGAATCTCTGGAATAAGGATGATATCGGCTGCCCCGGCGATTCCACCCCAGAGGGCGATCCATCCGGCGTGCCGTCCCATGACCTGCACAACGAGAAGACGTTTGTGACTTGCTGCAGTTGTGTGAAGCCGATCCAGCGCATCGGTGACACAGGCGACTGCGGAGTCAAAACCAAAAGTCATGGCCGTTGCCTCCAAATCGTTATCAATTGTCTTGGGAACCCCGATCATGGGGAAACCGGCCCGGTAAAGTTGCAGGGAGGTACTCATCGAGCCATCGCCACCGATGGCGATAATTGCAGAGAGATCAAGATCACGGCAGGTCTTGGAGGCTCTGGCGATGACCTCGTCGGGGATCACCATGCGGTCACCACCCGCTGCCTTTGAAGTGAAGTGTCCCTTGTTGGTCGTGCCGAGGATCGTCCCCCCGGTCTGCATGATTCCGGCGGTATTCTCACGGTTGAGGGGCATGACATCCCCGCCGTCAGGAAGCATTCCCTCAAATCCGTCGCGAAATCCGAGCACCTCCCAGCCCTGTTCTTCGGCGGAGCAGAAGATCCCGCGGAGCACGGCATTCAGTCCGGGACAGTCGCCCCCGCTGGTGAGAACGCCTATGCGTTTTCTAGACATGCGGAGTTAAAGCGAGTTGGAGGACTTTGCCGAGCGTCCCTTGGAGGCCCAGTCATTGTAGAGCGCCCATCCCCGCTGCACGAGAGCCAAGCCCTCCTGCTCGCGATTTGTTCCCCCCAGAAGCACGACGATGATGCGGCGGGGAGTCGTGTAAACCGTGTCACCCTGACGAACCACCTCGGGCTTATGACTCGAGCTCAGAATAATGCAATCTCCGGCACGCGAGGTGCGTCCGGTTTTGACCCCGTCGATGTTTTCCGTGCCAAGCAGGGGGTTTGTGTTGTGAAGGAGGACCCCCAGATTCGAAGCCCCGCGTTGTACATGGATCTCCCGTTCCGACTGCGCGACATAGAAGGCAAGACCCGGCTTGGAATAGGCGTAGCGGGTCAGTCGTGCGAGATCTGCTGCCGAGGAGTAGGGCTCTGTCTTATCGGTGACATCAAGCCCATGGGGATTCAGTAAAAGGGTGTGGCGCATTCCGAGTTGTCGTGCGAGAGCATTCATGTGGGCCACTGCGTTGCCGACGGAATCGAGCCCGGTGGCATTGGGCAAAGTCTTGCCGAGATGATCCGCTAGCGTGTAGGCGGCCACATTGTCGGAGGCCAGCAGGCAGGCATAGAGCAGATCACGGAGCGTCAGGACATCCCCGGACTGGAGTCCGAGAGGATTGATGCCGCCGGTGGTGGAAATGGCCGACTCCGGGACAGTCGCCCTCTCCTCAAGATTACTCCCCTTAAGTTCCGCCCAATCGAGCGTGACCATGGCGAGGGCCAACTTGGTAAGGCTGGCAATCGGGAGTTTATCATTGGCATGGACACCCTCCAGAATCCGGCCCGTCTGATTATCAATAATGATCGTGCTTGCGGCATAAAGCCGATTTCCTCCTGAACACAGAAGGAACAGAACGAACACGAGACGGGCAATGGACTGGGTGAGGCTGTTCATAGGTAAATTGCTTGATTAAACCATTTGGCGATAAGGCTCACGGGCTAAATTTGCAATCCGTAACTGCTAGGAGGCATGCATTTGCGAGTCCATGAAGTTCACTTTCTAGTTGCGTTTATCATCCTGGTGGGTGAAAGAGTGAGCACTATGAAAACCCTCCGTGCATCCCTTCTGCTTCTTGTGGCGTTTGCCCTGACACTTCTTCCGGCTTTGGCCAATGGATGGGGAAACAATTATAAGGAAGCTCTTGCTACAGCGGCCAAGGAAAACAAAAAGGTTCTCCTCGATTTTACCGGCAGCGATTGGTGCGGATGGTGTATCCGGCTGAAAAAAGAGACCTTTGACCAACCGCAATTCAAGGAGTTTGCCGATAAGAATCTGATACTTGTGGAAGTTGACTTTCCACAGGGGAAATCACTCGCCCCAGAAGTAAAAAAACAAAATGACGCCCTTCAGGAGAAATATCACATTGAAGGATTCCCCACAATTGTTCTGCTCGATCCACAAGGAAATATCATCAAACAGAATAGTGGATACCTTCCAGGGGGGCCAAAAGGATTTATCGACTGGGTAAGCTCCGCCAAATAGCGGCGAGAGAGTAGGTCAGCTGCAACGACTGCGAAGCTACGGCCAGACAAGCAGATCAAAAGTCAGAAGTCTGAGTTCAGACCAGCTTTCTTGAAAAGTTTCTGCCCGCCTGCTGATTTTCCATTTCTGATGGCAACACCGAAGGCGTTGCTATGTTTTCCTAGATTTTCCTCAGTTGGATGGAGTCAAATTTCTCGTCTCCTTCGATAATATCGCTCATGACGATGAGTTGGTCTCCTTCCTTGAGTAGACGGCGAGCCAGAAGAAGTTCCTCAGCTTTTTTGACCGATTCATCGGGGGTGTTGCCAAAGGGCATGACCAGGGGAAGTACCCCCCAGTTCAAGACAAGGTGGCGTGCCACAATCTCTGAAGGAGTGATGGCGTAGATCGGAGCATGTTCCGGACGGGTATGACTCGTGTAATCGGCCATGAATCCCTGACGGGTGAGCACGGCCAAATGCGCATGGGAAAAGGAGTTTGCAAGAATGACTCCGGAGCGGGCGGTCTTTTGCCGGGGGTTGAGCAATGATGTCTGCTCGGCAAAGTGGGCACTGCCGCTGCGCTCGATCCGGCGGGCAATCCGGTCAAGAACCTTGACGCATTCCACGGGATATTTGCCGACAGTGGTCTCGCCGCTGAGCATGATGGCGTCGGCCTGTTCAAAGACGGCGTTGGCGACATCAGTCACTTCCGCACGGGTGGGAACCGGATTCTCGATCATTGATTCGAGCATATGAGTGGCCACGATCACCTGCTTGCCAATCTGCAGAGCTGTTTTGAGGATGCGTCGTTGGATGATGGGCAGTTCTTCCATCGGGCACTCAATCCCGAGATCTCCGCGCGCGATCATGACTGCATCGGTCTCTTTGATGATTTCGGCAATGAGTTTTACTGCGCTCTGATCCTCTATCTTTGCAATGACGCGGGCTGTGCTTCCGAGTTCGGCAAGCACTCGGCGCAACTCAACGATGTCGGAAGGTTCGCGACAGAAGCTAAGGGCGACGAAATCAACGCCAACTTCGGTGCCGACAGCGATGTCAGCCAGATCCTTTTCCGTGAGGGGAGGCAGATTGACTTTCACACCGGGGAGATTGATGTGGCGACGCGAGCCTAGCTCACCAGGGGTCAGGACTTCACAGCGAATACGACTGTCAATTTTGGAAAGAACCTTGAGGTGAATCACTCCGTTATCAACAAGTACGACATCCCCCACGGAGATGTCATCAATGAGACCGTCATAGTTCACATTGATCGAGTAAAGTTCCTCACTGAGGGCACCCCGCACGGTGAATTCCATGGTGTCACCGATTTTGAGATTGAGCTTAGTAGGCAGATCTCCGGTTCGAACGGCCGGCCCCTGGGTGTCCATCAGGATGCCAACTTGCGTGTCGAGTTCTGCGGCAATGCTGCGAATCCGAGGAACGATCATGCGTACCCAGCTGTGTGCGGCGTGGCTCATGTTCAGCCGGAAGACATTCGTCCCTGCAAGAATCATCTCGCGAAGTCTCTCGGGGGTTTCACTGGCCGGACCCAGAGTGGCGATGATTTTTGTTTTACGCAGTGTTGTTGTCATGAAAGTGAAGAAAGTCGGTATGTTGTGAGGCAAGTGGGTGTGAAGCACACGACGCGCCAGATCCAAGCAGAGAGGTGCCGTCTTGAAAAGAACAGCGTTTTTTCTGATCAGTGTGAATTATTGGGAATAATGAAATCGGGTCGCTGGAGTGACGGAAGCTGACCCAGTTTCTTGGGATGCCGAGCTAGTCGTTCGGGAATGAGGCGATGCTGGAAGCAATATTCCGAGAGGGTCGCGGTGATTTCCCGAGCGGTGCGTTTGCGATCGATGGAGAGGCCGCCCAGAACACCGCCTCCCGCATTGGCGATGGCCCCCGGCCAGGAGAATGCACCCGCCGGTGTGAAGGCCGCCCAGGCTCCCGGCGTCAGCCCGGATCCACCGGTGGTCAACAGGGAAAGGAAGACCCTCGGCTTTCCTTTTTCCAAGTCTGCGATCTGGGTACGGGTCTCCATCTTGGTTCCCCCTGCTCCAAAGCCGATCCCGGCACGCAGCAGGCGACTGCCCTGATTTACCCGGGCATAGGTCCCGCTGACCAACCAGAAGTTCCCCCGTGGAACTTGCGATCCCTCCGGAAGGATCTTTGCCGGAGCAAGATACTTGGAAAGCTGCCGCACAAGTTCGCCTGCAAGCTCGCGCCGTTGATCCTTGATGAATGAGTCGAGCTCGCGATTGCTGCGATCCACCCTGAAACTCTTGGTCGGAGCCGTGAATTCCTGAACAAAGATCTTTGCAGGGAGTTGTCCGGGAGGAGTACCCTTGGAATTGATATTGCTGACGCTGACCGAGGCACAGCCTGTAAGAAAGAGAATCAGTGTCGAAAAAACGACGGAACAGGGATGCAGGGAAATCATCGGCAAGGGTTTTACATTCAGAGCCTGTTGAATTTGCTCGCCCATTTCGCAATGTCCATGAAAAACAACAGGTTCATGATACTCTCGGCTTCAATTGCTGAACACATCCTGCCGGCGTGGTGGATGCTGGTCCCTTTTTTTTTACAGTTGCTGGCGATCGCACTCATGCCATTTCTGGCCTTGCATTGGTGGGAACGGCACTATCCCAAAGTGGCCATCCTGCTGGGAGGAATCACCGTGCTCTATTATCTCTTTATCCTTGGGGATCGGGTGCACCCACTGGTCGCTCTCCATGAATATATAAGCTTCATCGTTCTGATGGGCTCACTCTTCATCGTGGCAAGTGGGATTCATATCAGCGTGAGGGAAGGGACCACCCCGTTCGTTAATACCGGCTTCCTTGTGCTCGGTGCGCTTCTGGCCAATCTCATCGGCACGACGGGAGCTTCGATGCTGCTGATTCGTCCATGGATCAGAATGAATAAATGGCGAATTGGGGGATTTCATACTGTCTTCTTCATTTTCCTGATTTCCAATATCGGCGGCTGCCTCACCCCAATCGGCGATCCTCCCCTTTTTCTTGGATTTCTGAAAGGCGTTCCTTTCTTCTGGACGCTAGTGCATCTCTGGCAGCCGTGGCTGCTTCTGGTGGTGCTGTTGGCTGCCATTTTCTATGCGCTCGATCTGCGCGATTATGCCAAGCGCAAAGACATATCTCCAAGATTGGCAAATGAACAGGGAGTATGGAGTGTTGAGGGGGTAGGTAATATCTTTCCACTAATGGCGATCCTGGGTGCGATTTTCATCCCCACCCCATGGAGGGAGTTCGTGATGTGTTCTGTGGCCATCATTTCCTGGAGATTCACACCCCAAGTGATCCACGAGAAGAATGAATTCAGTGCGGGTCCCCTCAAGGAAGTCGCCTGGCTCTTTATCGGCATCTTTGCGACTATGATGCCTGCCCTGGACTATCTCCAACATCATGCTGCGGCACTTGCCGAATCCTGCGGCATGGGCTCGCACCAATTCTATTATTTCACAGGCGGGCTTTCCTCCCTGCTCGATAATGCTCCGACCTACCTCTCCTTTCTCTCTCTGGAAATGGGATTGCGCGGTGGGTCTGTTGATTACCCTCACGATGTTCTTCAGGTGGCATCCAATACACCTGAGCATTTGATCGCGATTTCCCTGGGAGCCGTCTTTTTCGGAGCAATGACCTACATCGGCAATGGCCCCAATTTCATGGTCAAAAGTGTCGTTGCAGCATCCGGAATCTCGACTCCAAGCTTCTTCGGGTATCTGCTGCGCTACTCCCTGCCTATGCTTCTTCCTCTTCTCGTGCTGGTAGGTTGGTTATTTCTGCGATAGCGCGAACTTCGCTTCGCTGGTAAAACAAACGCATGTTTACCGGACTTGTCGAGGCTGTTGGAAATGTTTGTGCTTTGGAACAGCGGGGGAATGCCGCCCGGTTGATTCTGGAGACCTCCTTAAGTAATCAGCTTTCTCATGGGGACAGTCTTGCCGTGAATGGTTGCTGTCTGACGGTGACGAACAGGGACGATGGGAATCTCGTCTTCGACCTGCTGGGCGAGACGCTGGCACGGACAAATCTGGGCGAATTAGACAAGGGATCACGGGTCAATCTGGAACGGGCTTTGCGTGCTGACGGACGGTTTGGCGGTCATTTTGTGCAGGGACACATTGATACGAAATCCGAAGTCCTCCTGGGTGAGCATCGTGGTGAGGATTTGAATCTCGTGATCAGGATTCCCAACGCCGCTGCCCTTTACTTTATCGAGAAGGGATCGATAGCCGTGAATGGAGTCAGCCTGACTGTGGCCTCTCTGGCCGACGATCACTTCGGGCTTTGGATCATCCCCCATACGATTCAGGAGACGAACCTAGGTGACCTCAAACCTGGGGATTTTGTGAATCTGGAATTCGACATGTTGGCCAAATATGCCGTGAATGCAGCGAGACAAGTGAGTAAACTGACCTCTGTATCCTGATTATTCTCCATCCATGCTCCGTATCGCCTTGCTCATGCTTTTTCGAGATACCTCGAAATATGTGATGCTTGTGGTGGGACTCACATTTTGTTCACTGCTGATGACGCAGCAGTCTTCCATTTTCTGCGGGCTCATGCTTTGGACTTCGGCAACAGTTCGCAATATTGGAGCGCAGATCTGGGTCTTCGACTCCAAGGTGGAGCAAGCCAACGAAGTCATCCCACTCCGTGAAATCGAGGTCACGCGTGTGCGAAGTGTGCCGGGAGTGGAGTGGGCTGTTCCTCTTTATGTGGGAATCGAACAGGCCCGCCTTGGGGATGGGTCATTCGAGAATGTCCAGCTGGTAGGGCTCGATACTGCCACCTTTGTTGGTCGTCCCATGAAGATCACCAAAGGACGGATAGAAGATCTTCGCCTCCCTGATGCTGTCATTATTGATCAGGTGGGTATCGACAAATTTCGCAAGAAGGGCATCACCATTGATATCGGGACGGTCTTTGAAATTAATGACAAGACTGCTCGTGTTGTTGCTCTCTGCCATGCCAACAGGAGCTTCCTCGGTCAGCCATACGTATATACGACCTATGACCGGGCGTTGCAATACGCGAAGCCTCAGCGAAAGCAGCTCAGTTGTGTGCTGGTGGAACCGAAGAAGGGAGTTTCCACCAAAGAGTTGGCCAACAGAATCAGTTCGCTGCATGGACTTCGTGCATTTGAACGGGATGAGCTCTTTTGGGCCACTATCTGGTGGTATATCAAGAATACAGGTATCCCGATCTCGTTTGGAACTGTGGTACTACTGGGTGTAATCGTCGGGATAGCGATCGCAGGTCAGACCTTCTATCTCTTTATTTACGACAATCTCCGCTATCTCGCCGCGCTAAAGGCGATGGGGGTGCGAATGTCGACACTAGCGGCGATGGTCTTCCTGCAGGCTTTTTCAGTAGGCATCATTGGATACGGCCTTGGAGTTGGTCTTACATCATTTTTCGGATACAAGGTGCTGAAAGCCGAACAACCTCCCTTCTTCATGCCGTGGCAGGTGCCGGTCTTTGTGGCTGTTGTCGTCGTAATGATCTGCTGTTTCTCAGCGGTCATCGGATTGATCCGGGTTGCCAAGCTGGAGCCGGCAGTTGTCTTCAAATGAGCCCTGACTCATCATCTGAAGGCTCTCTTGCAGTGAAGGTGGAGAAGGTCACAAAAATTTTTCCTAATGGTGACACGCCGACCTATGCCCTTAGGGAAGTCTCGTTTCAAGCCATGAGCGGCAGGCTGACCATGATTGTAGGGCCATCGGGTTGTGGTAAAACCACGCTTCTGAGCGTCATTTGCGGAACACTTGGTGTTGATTCCGGAGATATTGAGGTTTTTGGGAGCAATCTCAAGACGATGAGCGACGCCGAGATCACACGCTTCCGATGCCTGAATGTCGGTTTTATTTTCCAACAGTTCAACCTTATTCCCACACTCACCATTGTGGAAAATGCCTCCATTCCCCTGATTCTTCAGGGGATGCCCTATCGGAAGGCTGAGGAAAAGGCAGCTGCCTTACTGGAGGATCTTGGATTGGGTAAGCGAATCCGCTCCTTTCCGCGCCAGCTCTCGGGTGGTCAGCAGCAGCGGGTGGCAATCGCCCGAGCACTTGTGCATGACCCCAGGCTCGTCATTTGCGACGAACCCACTGCATCACTTGATGCTGCAACGGGTCATCATGCTCTCGAACTACTCAAGAACAGCGCTTGTAATGCCGAACGCTGCGTGATCGTCGTGACCCATGACAGCCGAATTTTTTCATTCGCCGATTGGATTGCCGAGATGGAAGATGGCAGGGTAGTTAAGAGTTGTCTGGCGACTGATTACCATCATGGTTGAGCGCCTTGATTCCATACTGCTGATTCATAAAATTTTTTAAGTCATGAGCCTTCTCAATCGCCCCAGTATCTACCTTGCCCTTGCAGGCCTTGTTGGGGTGAGTTTGCTGGTCTTCAAGCTCAGGAAGCCGGAGCCTGTCCCCGTGCCGCTAGTGGAGCCATCACGAGCACCATACGCCGACTCCATCGGGGCTCGTGGCCTTGTCGAAAGCATTGATGAGAATGTCCGTATCGCCCCAACGCTTCCTGGACTCATCGCTGAAGTCATGGTCAAGGTAGGTGATCAGGTAAAAAAAGGAGATCCACTCTTCCGTGAGGACACGCGCGATGCGGAGGCCAAAGTTGCCAGTCAGAACGCTCAGCTTGGGCTGCTGCAGGCGAAGGTGAATGAGGCTTCGGTTCTGCTGGCAGACCGTCAGGATAGTTATCAGCGGACTCAGAGACTCAGCAGAAAGGATGTGGTCAGCGACGACGATTTGCAGCGGAAATACTACGCGGTTCGGTCCGCAGAGACAGCACTTGCCACCTCGAGAGCGGATTTAGATCTTGCCACGGCCCAACTGGCGCAGGCCCAGGTGAATCTCGAACTGCTGACTGTGCGGGCACCCCGCGACGGGAAGATACTCAAGGTCGATCTCCGTGCTGGAGAGTATGCCTCCGTGCCCCCCACTGATGCGAACAATCCCTCGCTCCTGCTAGGGGAAACTCGCTTCCTCCAACTCCGTGCCGATGTGGATGAGGATAGTGCCTCCCGCATACGCCCCGGCGCCCCGGCTGTCGCTTTCATCAAGGGAATGAGGACGGATCCCATTCCATTGCGCTTTGTCCGGATTGAGCCCTATGTCACGACCAAGAAATCCCTGACAGGTGACAGCACGGAGCGTGTTGATACCCGGGTGCTCCAAGTCATCTACCAGTTCGATCACAGCAAAATTCCTGTCTATGTCGGTCAGCAAATGGATGTCTTTATCGAGGGGGCGGGCAACTAGACTGAATGATAGTGAAATATTTAACGAGTGAAGTATTTTGCAGGCTGTCCCTCTCTGCCACGGACAAATTGCAGGAATTCAGCGACAAAAATGAACTTTCTCTCGATCGCCAAAAAGTCTGGTAGTAGTCTCTGACACCGGATCACACAGAGACTCCTCACGATGATCAAATCTCCTCTTCGCAATAATCCCGGACTGCCTGAAAAGCAGGGCCTCTATGACCCCCAGTTTGAGCATGATGCATGCGGGGTCGGTTTTATTTGCCAGATGAAGGGCAAACGAAACCACGACATCGTCAGGCAGGCGCTGACCATGCTCGTGAATCTGGATCATCGCGGTGCTTGTGGTTGCGAGGCTAATACGGGGGATGGTGCCGGGATTCTCCTTCAGATGCCCCACGGTTTTTTTACCAAGGCGGCTGCCATTGAAAAAATCACGCTCCCCCCTCCCGGTCTCTACGCTGTCGGGATGCTCTATGTCTCGCCGGAAAAGGAGACTCGTGCGATCAGTGAAAAATTGTTCGGGGAAATTGTTGCCGCCGAAGGGCAAGTTGTCCTGGGGTGGAGGGATGTTCCCGTGGACAATTCATCCCTTGGTAAGACGGCCATCGGGAGCGAACCGTTTCACAGGCAGGTATTCATCGGTCGCGGTTCCAACTGTCCCACCGAGCAGGATTTCGAGCGCAAGCTTTTTGTGATCCGTAAGATTGCCCACCAGAAAATACGCAGCGCGGGCGTCGACCCGTTCTGGTATGCGCCGAGTATTTCCAGCCGGGTCGTCGTTTACAAGGGGATGCTCATGCCTGCACAGGTGGGAGTATATTTCACTGATTTGAGCGATTCTTCGTTGGACTCTGCCCTGGCTCTAGTTCACTCCCGCTTCTCCACAAACACCTTTCCCAGTTGGGAGCGTTCGCATCCTTACCGGTACATCGCCCATAACGGCGAGATCAACACGCTTCGTGGCAATATCAACTGGATGAAAGCCCGCGAGCCACTGCTTGCCAGTCCCCTGCTGGGCAACGACATCGCCAAAATTCTTCCCATCGTCAATGCCGGAGGATCCGACTCCTCCATGTTCGACAATGTCTTGGAACTGCTCGTCATGGGGGGCCGTTCGTTGCCTCATGCGATGATGATGATGATTCCCGAGCCCTGGAGTGGTCACGAGTCGATGTCTCCTGAGAAAAAGGCGTTTTACGAATTTCACTCCTGCCTCATGGAGCCTTGGGACGGCCCTGCTTCGGTCGTCTTCACCGATGGAACGATGATCGGCGCCACACTTGACCGGAACGGACTCCGCCCTTCGCGCTACTATGTGACCAAGGATGATTATGTGATCATGGCTTCCGAGGCGGGTGTTCTGCCGATCGAACCCGAGCGGGTTGCCAGCAAGGGGCGCCTCCAACCCGGTCGCATGTTCCTTGTGGACATGGAGAAAGGCCGTATCGTTGATGATCAGGAAATCAAGCATCAGATCGCCTCGGAAAAACCTTACCGTCAGTGGCTTGACGATCAGCTGATCAAGCTATCCGACATTCCCGATTCCACGGAGGTTCCCGGATCCGACCACGGCACGGTGCTCCAGCGCCAGCTTGCATTCGGATACACATTTGAAGATCTTCGCAAGCTTCTCCTTCCAATGGCCCGCAACGGTGTCGAGGCCACCGGTTCCATGGGCACGGATATTCCCTTGGCAGTTTTTTCCAACAAATCGAAACTGCTCTACGATTATTTCAAGCAACTCTTTGCCCAGGTCACCAATCCCCCCATTGACTGCATCCGCGAGGAGATTGTCACCTCATCTGTCACAACCATCGGGCCGGAAGGCAATTTATTGGATCCGAATCCGAAAAGTTGCCATCTGATTGAACTGCCGACCCCGATTATCACCAACGAGGAACTCTCCAAGCTGCGACATGTCGCACAAGGCGAATTTCGTTCCGTCACGGTTTCCACTCTTTTTGATCCCTCGCAGGGAACCGGAGGACTTGAGGCCGCCCTGGAGGAAATTTTCCGTCAGGCCAGCCTCCAGATTGATGCGGGTATCAACATCATCATCCTGAGCGACCGAGGGGTCGACCGCCACAATGCCGCCATCCCGGCGCTGCTCGCCGTCTCAGGACTTCACCATTTTCTCATCCGCGAAGGCAAGCGAACCAAAGTCGGTATCATTCTCGAGTCAGGAGAACCGCGGGAGGTGCATCACTTCTGCACCCTGATCGGTTACGGTTGTGCGGGCATCAACCCGTATCTCGCGTTTGAAACCCTCGACAACATGATTCTCCAAGGTTTGTTGACAGAGGTGGACTATCCCTCGGCTTGTAAGAATTTTGTGAAGGCCGCCACGAAGGGTATCGTCAAAGTGGCTTCCAAGATCGGAATTTCAACAATCCAGAGCTATCTCGGAGCGCAGATCTTCGAATGTGTGGGACTTCAGCAAAAGGTCGTCGACAAGTATTTTGCCGGCACCGCTTCGCGGATCGAAGGGGCTGATCTGGAGGCCATCGCTGAGGAGTCGCTCATCCGTCATCGTCGGGCATTCACCGAACGGGTCGAAGCTGCTCACACGCTCGAAGAAGGAGGCGACTATCAATGGAGGAAAGACGGGGAGGCCCATTTGTTTTCGCCCGAGGTTATTCATCTCCTGCAAAAGGCAGTCCGTAACGAGGATTACGACACATTCAGAAAATACTCCTCACTGGTGAACAGTCAGCAGGAACAGATTTTCACACTGAGAGGGATGCTTGAGTTCAAGCCCCAGAAACCCGTGCCTCTCGAAGAGGTGGAGTCTGTAGAGGAGATCGTCAAACGGTTTAAAACCGGCGCGATGAGCTACGGTTCCATTTCCAAGGAGGCCCATGAGAGCCTCGCCATCGCCATGAACCGGATCGGAGGGAAATCGAATACCGGGGAAGGAGGAGAGGATGTCGCGCGATACACTTGGACGAACGACCGGGGGGACTCCAAGAACAGTGCCATCAAGCAGGTCGCCTCGGGTCGCTTCGGCGTGACGAGTCTCTTCCTCACACAGGCCAAGGAAATCCAGATTAAGATGGCCCAGGGTGCGAAACCCGGCGAAGGGGGACAATTGCCCGGCGGCAAAGTCTACCCTTGGATTGCCAAGGTGCGCCATTCCACCACCGGAGTTGGGCTGATTTCCCCGCCTCCTCATCACGACATTTATTCAATCGAGGATCTCTCGGAGCTCATCCACGATCTCAAAAACGCCAACCGATCGGCCCGCATCAGCGTGAAACTAGTTTCCGAAGTGGGGGTGGGGACGGTTGCGGCGGGAGTTGCCAAAGCGCATGCCGATGTGGTCTTGATCTCCGGCTTCGACGGGGGCACGGGTGCCTCTCCACAGACCTCCATCAAGCACGCCGGCCTGCCATGGGAACTCGGGCTTGCGGAAACCCACCAGACGCTTGTGCTCAACAACCTTCGCTCGCGCATTGTGGTCGAGACGGACGGTCAGCTCAAAACAGGCCGCGATGTTGTTGTGGCCATCATTCTCGGTGCCGAGGAGTTCGGTTTTGCCACAGCTCCGCTTGTCTCCCTTGGCTGCATCATGATGCGTGCGTGCCATTTGAACACCTGCCCGGTTGGGGTTGCCACTCAGAACCCCGAACTCCGCAAGAACTTCAAGGGGGATCCTGCCCATACGGTGAACTTCATGCGTTTCATCGCTCAGGAAGTCCGGGAACTCATGGCGCAGCTTGGTTTTCGTTCGATCAACGAAATGATCGGTCGTACCGATCTTCTGGAAAGCCGTCGTGCTCTCGAACACTGGAAGGCCAAGGGTATCGACCTCTCTGGACTGCTCTACTCTCCACCCGCAGGCCCAGAGGTTGGTCGCTTCTGTACCGAGACACAAGATCACGGATTGGAAAAAAGCATGGATATCTCGATGCTTCTCGACTTGTGCAAGCCCGCTGTTGAACGCGGGGAAAAAGTGCGCGTCGAGTTGCCGATCAGGAACACGAACCGCGTTGTGGGAACCATTCTAGGCAATGAAATCACCAAACGCCATTGGGCCGGACTTCCCGAGGGAACCGTGCACCTCAAGTTCAAGGGAAGTGCTGGCCAGAGCCTCGGCGCCTTCATGCCGCCGGGTGTAACCATCGAGCTTGAAGGGGATGCAAACGACTATGTGGGTAAGGGGTTGAGCGGCGGTCGCGTGATCATCTATCCCGATGCCAAAGCCACTTTTGCCGCCGAGGAAAACATCCTTCTGGGAAATGTGGCGTTGTACGGGGCAACCTCGGGAGAAGCCTTTTTCCGGGGAGTTGCAGGCGAGCGTTTCGGCGTCCGCAACTCAGGAGTGAACGCCGTGGTAGAAGGGGTTGGCGATCACGGCTGCGAATACATGACTGGAGGGAGGGTTGTGATTCTTGGAGCCACTGGTCGCAACTTTGCGGCGGGAATGAGCGGTGGCACGGCCTTCATTCTCGACGAGGTGGGCGACTTTGCCACCCGATGCAACAAGCAGATGGTGGACCTGGAAAAGCCGGATGAGCAGGACACCGCTGAACTGCACGAACTCATCCGTAAGCACGCGGAACTGACAGGCAGCAAAAAGGCAGCCCATATCCTTTCCGATTGGGATGCCATCCTTCCCAAGTTTGTGAAGGTCATGCCAAGGGATTACAAACGAGTGCTCCAAGCCATCGCGATGGCCACTGCCAAAGGGCTCAGCGGTGATGATGCCCTTAATGAGGCCTTTGAATTGAATGCCAGGGATGCCGCCCGAGTGGGAGGAGGTTAACCAGCATCCCATCCCTGCAAACAAGAGAAACGACTACTTCGCCAACACATGGGAAAACCTACCGGCTTCTTAGAATACCAACGCGAACTTCCCGGAGATCGGGATCCGCTCACGCGTCTTGGCGACTGGAATGAAATCCATACCCACCAGTCCGAAGAGGATCTACGCACTCAGGGTGCCCGTTGCATGGATTGCGGCGTTCCCTTCTGCCACACCGGCACTTTGATCTCGGGCATGGCAAGCGGCTGCCCGATCAACAACCTGATTCCAGAATGGAACGATCTCGTCTACAGGGGGCTCTGGAGAGAAGCCCTTGAGCGGCTCCACAAGACCAACAACTTCCCCGAATTCACGGGACGGGTCTGTCCTGCTCCGTGCGAGGGATCCTGCGTGCTGGGAATCATCGAGCCTCAGGTTACGATCAAGAACATCGAGGTCTCCATCATCGACAAGGGCTGGGAGAACGACTGGGTTCTCCCCAACCCTCCCTCGAAGAGAACCGGAAAGAAAGTCGCCGTGATCGGTTCCGGCCCGGCAGGACTCAGCGTTGCTGCGCAACTCAACCATACCGGCCACAATGTCACCGTGTTTGAACGTGCTGACCGGCCGGGAGGACTGCTCATGTACGGTATTCCCAACATGAAACTGGCCAAGGAGGAAGTTGTCATGCGTCGCATCCGGCTGCTTGAAGACGAAGGGATCAGGTTCGAGTGCAACGCCAATGTCGGCACCGAAATCCCACTGGAAAAACTCCGTAAGGACTTCGATGCGATCGTCATCTGCACAGGGGCCACAAAACCGCGCGATCTTCCTGTGGAGGGCCGCCAGTTTCAAGGGATCCATTTTGCGATGGATTTTCTGACGGCAAATACCAGAAAGCTTCTTTCCCCCTCTCAGGAATCCGGCTTCATCGATGCCAAGGGAAAGGATGTGGTGATCATCGGGGGAGGGGATACAGGAACCGACTGCGTGGCCACCTCATTGCGCCAGGGCTGCAAGTCGCTGGTGCAGGTGGAGATTTTACCCAAGCTCCCGCTCTCCCGGCAAAAGGACAATCCATGGCCTGAATGGCCGAAGGTTTTCAAAACGGACTACGGGCAGGAAGAAGCTGCCGCCAAGTTTGGAAGTGATCCGCGGATCTATGCCACGACGGCGACCCGATTTGAGGGCGATGATCAAGGCACCGTAAAGGCCATCCACACCGTTCAGGTGGAATGGGCAAAAAATGACAAGGGCCAGCTTGTGCCCAAAAACATTCCCGGTACCGAGCGGGTGATTCCAACCCAGCTTGTGCTGCTTGCCATGGGTTTCCTTGGCCCGGAACAACCACTTCTTGATTCCATGGGAGTCGAGCGCGATGCCCGTACCAACATCAAGGCGGAACATGGAAAGTACCTGACCAACATTCCCGGCGTCTTTGCCGCAGGTGACTGCCGCCGTGGTCAGAGTCTGGTGGTTTGGGCTTTCAACGAAGGTCGGGGAGCGGCGAGAGAATGCGACCGCTATCTGATGGGTTCAACCGAATTGCCATAGGATCCAGATTCAGAACTTGCCCGGAGTGATACCGCCAGCCAGAAATGGATTCTAAAGAGGCGAGATGCAAAACTGCGATTGACGCCACAAGTTCGCTTTTATACGATTCACAACCCAAGTTTTCGCGCGGTTAGCTCAGCGGTAGAGCACTACACTGACACTGTAGGGGTCACAGGTTCGAACCCTGTATCGCGCACCATTTTTACCGAATCAGGAGCATGGCCACATACCTCTACGAGACGATTCCCAGAACGCCGGACGAAGTGACTGAGAGTTTCGAACTCAGCCAGAGCATGAAGGATGCCCCGCTCACGCATCATCCGGAAAACGGGAAGCCCGTCCGGCGCGTGATCACCGGCGGTTTCGGCTATGCCGCAAAGGCAGGTGCAGCACCTGCACCCCGTCCCTCTCCCGGTGGGGGATGCGGCTCGGGCTGTGGTTGTCATTAAGGCAGCGTTGATAAAATCGCATAGCTGCCTTCATGGAATTTATTCAGCGGTTCCTTTGGCCGAAAAGATGAGTTTTCCCTCTCTTGGGGAGAGTTCACGCCAGCTTCCGGCGGGGAGATCGCCAAGCTCCAGACCTCCTATACGGGTGCGAAATAACCGAAGAGTTGGATGTCCGATCGAGGCTGTCATCTTGCGAACCTGACGATTTTTCCCCTCGGTGAGTTCCAGACCGATCCAGCAGTCGGGAACATTCTTCCGTACTCGGATTGGAGGATTCCGGGGAAGAATCTCCGGCTGGGGATCGATGATCCACGCATGGCAGGGGCGGGTTGTGTAGCCCTGAATCACGATGCCTGCCGAGAGCTTGGCAAGAGTATCAGCTGTCGGGATGCGCTCGACCTGAGCCCAGTAGCAACGAGGGTGTTCCTGTTCAGGACCGAGCAAGCGGGAATTGAGACCGGCCTCATCACTCAGCAGGAGAAGTCCTTCGGAGTCCGCATCGAGTCTGCCGAGAGGATAGACTTTTTTTGGAAAAACAAATTGAGCCAGGGTTTCGTGGGGAGATCCATCGTTTGTGAACTGTGAAAGAACCCCGTAGGGTTTGTTGAATGCCAGAATCATTTGCCGGATTTCAGGAGGTGAGTTTCTGAGTGATAAGCCTGCGGTGCTTGCGAAACGCGATCAGCAGACCACTCCAGATCAGCATCAGCCATATTGGAAGCAGGACAAAAGCATTGCCAAGCACTTCGCCTGTGGAGTCGCCGTGCAGATGCTTCAGTGCTAAGGCAAAGAGGAGGCTGACCCCGCCGTAGGCAAGATTGAAGGCAAATCCCTTGAAGGAAAGCACGGTCGCCCGATGATGAGAGTCCACCAGGGTGTTGAGATAGGAGGAAACAGTGAATCCGATCAGGGTCATGGCGGCGCCTAACGGAAAGGCGAAAAGCACACCCCAGTAGCGAAGATGGAGAGCTACTCCGCTCAATCCGAGCAACACAATCAGGGTAATGATTGAAAAACTCTGTCCCACAGTCCGGGTGGCCACCATCTGTCTTGCCCAGGGAGAAACAAAAAAACCGAGTCCTGCCATGACGGCCCCCAGGAGGCCAAAGAGTGCTTCGGGTATTCCGATCAGGCGGAAATAGGAGCTACTAAAGGTGAGAAAGAGCCTGACTGAGCTGTCGAGTAAGAGACCGGCAATAACCACAAAAAGGGCGATTGGATTACCGAGTAGCCACGCCCCGGCTGCCATGACAAAGGAAAAGGAACCCTTCATTGATGAGGCTCGATGTCCCTCGGGATCTTCAGGTGCCAGGGGGTGTCGTCGCTTGGGTTCCTGAAATCTGAAGGCAAGCAGAAGGACTCCAAGCGCACTGATGAAGGTGAGGTAAACGGGGAAGCGGAGCGTGATGCCCTGATTGAGATGGGGGTGCAACCCGAGCATCGCCGCCATCCCGTTCATGAATCCCGGTGCATAGACGGCACCTCCGACCAGCATGGCAAACACCATGCCTGCCGATTGCCATCGGGTGACCTGCTCAAGCACCTGATGCCATTGTCCTGAGCGCCCTCGTTCTGTAAGGGAATCATAGACAAGAGCTTCGTCGGCTCCGCTGGCAAGGCCTTCCGAGAGTCCGCTGAGGAGTCGGTTTGCAAGACAAAAGAGGAATAGCAGGATGCCTCCATTTTGCGGTGCAGCGCAGAGCAGGCCCATTTCCATCACCATGCAGACTCCTGCCGCCACAAGGAGGGGTTTCCGACCGAAGCGGTCCGCGAGGACTCCCGCAGGGATATCGGAGAGCAGACTGGCCGAGGCCCAGACCACATTGAGCAGTGTATATTCTGTGGCACTCAGGCCAAGATCGAGAAAAAGAACCGCAAGCACCGGGTAGTAATACCGGCACGAGAAGAGGAGCCTGAACCAGAGAAAAAGCCGCCAATTGGTATCGGCTGCATTGGCTGGGACGGAATTTAAGAGTGGCATGATGAAGCGAGGGGGTATGAAAAAGGGAAAGTGCCGTGGTGAAAAGAGGGAATGACACTTGAAGGAGACGAAACTTTTTCCTCATTTGGAACGCCATTTGCTTGCGGGGAAAGGCTCGCTCCATGAACATCGCGAGGCTCGATCACAGATCGGGCCATGCACCCAACGAAACCAGTACCCCAACACGCCCATGAATCATTCCCTGCCCCACCATCAGAGCAGCACCTCGCTCTATGATCCGGCAAACGAGCACGACGCCTGCGGAGTCGGTATGGTTGCCAAGATTAGCGGTCTTCGCTCCAATGAGATCCTGCGGATAGGGCTACGGTCCATTTGTAACCTCATGCACCGTGGTGCCCTTGATGCAGATGCCCGTACGGGGGACGGGGCTGGCATCTCGACTCAGATTCCCTACAAGCTCTTCAAGCCCGTTATTGAGAAGCTCGGCCAACAGCTCTATCGAGATTCCGATCTTGGGGTGGGGGTCATGTATCTGCCGAGTGACAACGAGTATGCCAAGGCTCGTGCCAAGGCGATCACGGAGGAAGTCATCGAGAAGAGGGGGCTGTACCTATTTGGCTGGCGGGAAGTTCCAACTAACAAGCAGATCCTGGGCACCAAGGCATTGCTCACGCTTCCCGACATCGAGCAGGTACTTATCGGCCGCCCATGGGGAATGGGGGATGATGACTATGAGCGCCGACTCTTTCTTGCCCGCAATGAAATCGAGGATCGTGCTGCCGCAGATAAAATTGAGGGTTTTTACATACCTTCCTTCTCTCACCGACTGATCGTCTACAAGGGCCTGCTCGTCTCCTCCTCACTTGAAAAATTCTATCCCGATCTCTCCAATCCTAATTACGAGACGGCTTTGTGTGTCTATCACCAGCGTTACAGCACCAACACCTTCCCAACCTGGCCTTTGGCTCATCCCTTCCGGATGCTAGCTCACAATGGAGAGATCAACACAATCCGTGGCAACCGTAACTGGACCCATGCCCGAGAGTCGGAGCTGAAGGCTGATTTCTGGGGGCCTGACATTGATTTGCTCAAGCCGATCATTCAGCCGGGAAGTTCCGATTCCGCAAGCCTCGACAATGTCGTCGAGATCCTGACGATGTCGGGTCGATCGATTCTTCACACCATGACCATGCTGGTTCCTCCGGCTTGGCGTGGAGACAGAGAGATCACACCCGAATTGTCGGCATTCTACGAATACCATACCTGCCTTTGCGAACCTTGGGATGGGCCTGCCGCGCTTGTCTTCACGGATGGTCTGACCATCGGGGCCTGTCTTGACCGCAATGGTCTCCGCCCTGCCCGCTACCAAATTACCAATGACGGTATTTTCAGTCTCGGTTCTGAAATGGGTGTGGATGGCCTCGATCAGGATACCATCATCGAGAAAGGACGACTGGCTCCCGGTGAAATGATTGCGATCGATACGGCTGCAGGCGTGCTGATGCGGGACAACGAAATCAAGGCCTATCTGGCAACCCGACAGAACTATCGCAAGATGGTTGATGACCATTTGGTCCGGGTGTCCCCGGCCAAGCCTGAGAACATCAAGGTTCCCGGTGGAGATCTCGACATCCTGGACCTGACGCAGAAACAGATTTCCTTCGGCTATACCAGTGAAGAACTCGATATGATCTTCAAGCCGATGATCAAGGATGGAGCCGAAGCTGTCGGCTCGATGGGTGATGATGCCCCGCTTGCAGTTCTTTCGCTTCGCCCCCGCTTGCTCTACACCTACTTCAACCAGCTCTTTGCCCAAGTCACCAACCCACCGATCGACCCCATACGCGAGCGGCTTGTGATGTCGCTTTTCACCACGCTGGGTTGGAGGCGCAATCTACTCTCGGAGACTCCGGAGCATGCCTCCCAGGTTTCAATTGATTCGCCGATTCTCTTCAATGAAGAGTTGGAAACAGTTCGCCTCATTGGCGGAGAACACAAGGCCGTCACTCTCTCCACACTTTGGAAAGCATCGGATCGCGCCGCCGGACTTGAGCCTGCCGTCAAAGAGTTATGCAAGGCCGCGGAAAAGGCAGTCGATGAGGGGGCCCGTATCTTAATCCTGAGTGACAGAGGAGTGGATCACCAGCAACTCGCAATCCCTGCCCTGCTTGCCGTGGGAGCCGTCCATCATTACCTTCGTCGCGTTGGTAAGAGGATGCGCGTCAGTTTCGTTTGTGAGACCGGAGAGGCCCGCGATGTGCATCAGATGGCCTGTTTGATCGGATATGGTTGCAGTGCCATCAATCCCTATCTGGCTTTTGAGACCATCCGTGAGATGATCGAAAAGGGTTCCGTCGAAACAGATTTTGCAACGGGCCTGCTCAACTATAAGAAGGCCCTCAGCAGCGGCTTGCTCAAGATCATGTCCAAGATGGGGATCTCTGTCATTGGCAGCTATCGCGGTGCCCAGACCTTTGAGGCGACCGGCATTTCCTCCAAGCTAATTGAGGAATGTTTCAGCGGTACCCCTTCTCAGATTGAGGGCATTGGATTTGAAGAGATTGCACGCGAAAGTCTCATCCGACACGAGTTGGCCTATGCCGCCGCTGTTCCCGTGGAGGCAGGCAAGCTTGAAGACCCCGGTTACTACAGAATCCGTCGTGGTGGGGAAGTCCATGCGGTCACACCGCCGGTCATTCAGAATCTGCACACCTTTGTGGGCATCAAGGGTTCCGAAAAAGCGGGCAAGCCTGAAGATTATAAAAAATATGTCGATTCCGTCATGGCATCGACTCCTCATTCCTTGCGCAACCTTTTGGAGTTTGTCGCACTTCCTTCAGGCCCTGTTCCGATTGACGAAGTGGAACCGATCGAGGATATCCGCCGTCGTTTTACCACTGCCGGGATGTCGCTTGGCGCGCTAAGCCCCGAGGCCCATGAGGCTCTCGCGATTGCCATGAACAGAATCGGCGGAAAATCCAACAGCGGCGAGGGAGGTGAGGATCCCCGTCGGTTCAAGCGTCTGGAGAATGGTGACTGGGCCAACAGCGCCATCAAGCAGATTGCCTCCGGTCGGTTCGGGGTCAATGCGGCCTATCTCGCAAGTGCCAAGGAAATCGAGATCAAAATGGCTCAGGGAGCCAAGCCGGGCGAGGGAGGCCAGTTGCCAGGTCACAAAGTCAGCGTCTATATTGCCAAACTTCGCCATGCCGTACCCGGAGTGACTCTGATCTCTCCGCCGCCTCATCACGATATTTACTCCATTGAGGATCTGGCTCAGCTCATCTACGACCTCAAACAGGTCAATCCCCGCGCTCGCGTTACCGTAAAACTTGTGGCTGAGGCTGGAGTTGGAACCATTGCCGCCGGTGTCGCCAAGGCTCACGCCGACATCATTCTGGTCAGCGGACATGAGGGAGGTACGGGTGCCTCGCCGCTCAGTTCGGTCAAGCACGCGGGTGGTGCCTGGGAACTCGGTGTTGCGGAGACGCATCAGGTGCTACTGCTCAACGGGCTTCGTAACCGCGTCACGCTTCGGACCGATGGTGGAATGCGCTCGGGCGAGGATATTGTCCACGCGACTTTGCTTGGTGCCGAGGAGTATAATTTCGGCACCGCGGCAATCATTGCACTCGGTTGTGTCTATGTACGCCAATGCCATCTCAACACCTGTCCCGTCGGCGTGGCCACCCTCAATGACAACCTGCGTGCCAAATTCAAGGGCAAGCCGGAGAATGTCGTAAATTTTTTCAACGCCGTGGCCGAGGAGGTTCGGGGAATCATGGCCAGCCTCGGATTTCGCACCATTGATGAGATGGTTGGCCGCACCGAGTGTCTCCGCCAGAAGCTGATACCCGATCACCCCAAGGCCAACACCCTGGATCTTTCCCGGCTCATCAAGGATGTGGTCAAGGATGATCCTACGGCTATTCGTCATGCCACGCGTGACCGGAATGATCCCGAGCATGATCAGCCGATCGATGATATCATCCTTCAGGACGCCGAAGAGGCCATCCGTGACGGCAAGCCGCTTTCCCTTTCCTACAAGGTTGATAATACCAACCGTTCCATTGGCACCAAGGTGAGCGGAGAGATCGGCTACCAGTATGGTGAAGAGGGGCTTCCCGAAGGCACAGTTGAACTTAACCTCACGGGCACGGCAGGACAGAGTTTTGGCGCGTTTCTCGCTCCGGGTATCCGCCTTGTGCTCACAGGAGAGGCCAATGACTATGTTGGCAAGAGCATGAGCGGTGGTGAGATCATCATCCGCCCGATGCCCGATCATCAATTCAAGCCGGAGAACAATAGCATCCTTGGCAATACCGTCATGTATGGTGCCACCGGTGGCTGGCTCTATGCCAACGGCCGTGCGGGCGAGCGTTTCTGCGTCCGTAATTCCGGCGGCACGGCTGTCGTCGAGGGGATTGGCGACCATGGTTGCGAATACATGACCGGTGGCACCGTCGTTGTCCTGGGTTCCACGGGCAAGAACTTCGGTGCCGGCATGACGGGAGGCATCGCCTTTGTCTATGACCCGGAGAATAAGTTCCTTGGTCGTTACAACGATCAGCTTGTTGGGGCCGAGCGTCTAACGGATAAGGCCGAGCAAGGTATCCTCAGGGATCTTATCAGCAGACATTATGCGAAAACTGGCAGTCCGCTGGCCGCCCGTCTTCTGGGTGACTGGGCCGGAACCTTGACAGCCTTCTGGAAGGTCAATCCCCATATTCCAGCAGCCAAGCCGATCGAGGAGAAAAAAGGCGAGGAGGATGCCGGCAAGACCATTATCACCGAGGCGATCACCGCTTCGCCAAAGGCGTGAAACCTATTTTCCTGCTGGGAGGCAGAGCCGCTGAGTACCACATATTGTTGTTTTGTGCGCATCTCTTCCGTCTCCGCGCCTCTGCACAAACACTTTCCTTTCTTCCCCTTTTTCTTCCTTGCAACTAGGGTGACGCCATGATCAAAGCCGACCAACTTGCTCCGAAGATCGTCCACCAACTGGCGGTCTTTCTGGAAAACAAGCCAGGGGCGCTTGCCACCGTCTGCGATGCGCTGGCCGAGGCCAAAATCAACATCTTTGGTCTTTCTGTCTCCGATACCACGGATCATTCAGTCGTGCGTATGGTGCTTAGTAACTCTGACCGTGCAATGGGGATCTTTGAGGAACATGGTGCCCTCATCGTTGAGAGTGAGGTCTTGATGATTCAGAATGACAATAAACCAGGTAGCCTTTCCCGCATTGCCAAAGCGCTGGCCGAGAAAAAGATCAATATCGACTATGGCTATCTGGCTTCCATGCCATCTGCCAAGAGGGGGTTGTTGATTCTTCGCGTAACCGATGCGAAGAAGGCTCTGGGAATTTTGAAAAAACTGGATCAGGCTGTCTAATCGTTCAGAAGTTCATCAATTGTGTCGGAGTATAAGGATCGTCCTTGCCTGTGGTATCTCTCGTAAAGTCTCCTCCTCAGTGCCGTGAGGGCATCGGCCTGCTGACCTGTCTCTCTCTGGTCACGGCGACGATGGTTGGAACGGGAGTTTATACGAGTCTTGGGTTTCAGTTGGTTGATTTGCAGGGTGGATTTTCCATTTTACTGCTCTGGGGGCTCGGAGGTCTGATCGCTCTTTGCGGGGCGCTCAGCTATGCGGAGTTGGCGGTGGAGATTCCCCAATCAGGTGGGGAATATACCTATCTCTCGGAGCTGTATCATCCGGCACTGGGATTTATGGCGGCATTCGTTTCTGTGATGGCCGGATTCACCGCGCCGATAGCTCTCTCGTCTATGGCATTTGGCAGCTATCTTCATGCAGCGCTTCCCATGTGTCCGGCGAAGGCCGCTTCGTTTTTCTCCGTAATTATTATTTCGTTGGGGCATCTGCACACCCTGAGATTCAGCGGATGGGTGCAGAATGTGATGACCTCGCTTAAGTTTCTTTTAATCGGAATCTTTTTAGCAGTTGGTCTCTGGAGTGCAGCACGGCATCCAAGTGAGATCGCAATGTTTGCTCCCAGTGCCAATTCTCTGTCCGAGCTGTTTCGTCCAGCTTCCGGTGTCGCCCTGATCTTTGTCCTTTATGCCTACTCGGGATGGAATGCCGCCAGCTACCTTTCTGGCGAAGTGCGTGATCGTCGCCGAACGGTGGGGCGCTCACTTGTGCTCGGAACCCTGATTGTCACCCTGCTTTATGTTGCGCTCAATGCAATCTTCCTGACAGCTGCTCCTGCGCGTGAGTTGCGGGGAGTCCTCAATGTCGGCAGTGTCGCCGCCACACATCTCCTCGGCGCCATGGGGGGGCGGGTGATGTCGGGGATGATTGGGCTCGGCTTGCTTGCTTCCATCAGCGCGATGATCTGGGCCGGGCCCCGCGTGACCCAACGAGTGGGTGAGGATTACGCAGCTTTTGCGTGGCTTGGCAAACGGAGCTATCAAGGCATTCCAACGCAGGCAACCATTTTGCAGCTCGTGCTTGTCTTGCTGCTTCTGGCGACAGGCTCTTTCGAGTCGGTGATGCTCTATGCCCAAGTGCCGCTTCTCCTTTGTCTGGTGTTCGGTGTGGCGGGGGTTTTTGTGCTGCGGAAGAGATCCCATCAAAACGGCAGAACCGATGGTTTCCGCTGCCCTCTTTTTCCAGCAACCCCGCTGCTTTTTATATTCTGCACATTGGCTGCTCTGCTGTATTCCTCGATCACTCATCCATGGGAATCCCTTGCCGGACTGGGAACAATGATTTTACCGCTCCTTGTCTATCCTTGGGTTGCCTCACAGGGAAAACGCTGAGTAGATTCCTTCAATGCTCCGTTATTTTGTGTTCCTGTTGCTTGCAGGGCTTTCTTTTTGTCGTTCTTTCGCCTCTTCAGTGCAGGAACAGTCTGAATTTCTGGCAGGCAATCCGCTTCCCAGGATCAGTTCGCTTGCCGCACTTCAAACTCACTCCGATTACCAGAAACATCAGCGCGAATTGCAGGAACAGTGGTCCTTTTGCAAGCGTATCCGATACGAGGCCATGCAGCTCTGGGGGAAAGAGCATCTGGGGCATGACCGTTCCACGCGGGGGGTCGTGCGATATCTCTTCGGTGGCCCCGATTTTCTGAATGCGCATGCATTCTTCCCCGATGCCCGGATCATGGTGATGGGAGGGTTGGAGCCGGTCGGAGAAGTGCCAGCGCCGGAAACATTGACTCCGGAGGCTATGGCGGTGGGACTAAAATCACTGCGCGAGGCACTCCACACTTCGCTGTTCTGCGGCTACTTCATCACAAGCGAAATGAAGCCGCAGCTCCTGCAAGGATCTTTCCGTGGTGTGCTGCCTGTGCTCTTCACAGAGCTTGCCCTTACTGGAAATCAGATTCTCTCGGTCGAAATGGTCAAGCCATTTGGTTCGCCGGGTGTTAAGATTCTCTATGCCCGATTCGATCCTCGGGCCGATACGCAGCCGCAGACACTCTATTACTTTCAGGCCGACCTCTCCAACGGCAAGGAGGCAAAGCATTTTCTTGATTGGTTGGGAGCTCTTGGAGAAGGGGCGTCCTATCTTAAGGCCGCGTCCTATCTGTTACCGTTACCCTCCTTCTCCCAGACGAGGGAGTTTCTGCTGAGAACCTCCTCGCTGATACTACAGGATGATTCGGGCATTCCCTTTTCGGAGTTTCACCCAGATCTCTGGAAGATTCAGCTCTTCGGAGTTTATGTGGAGCCGCTTGAAGTATTCAGGCTGCACCGTGACCCCTTTCTGGAAACGGCCTATGCAGGTGGTGACTATGCCGGCCCGATTCCTTTCGGTGTCGGATATCATGTGAATGCCCGTGATGCCAATCTCCTGCTTGCCACGCGTCTTAATGCTTCTGCGGAAGCAGTTGCGTATCCCTCTGTGCTTTCTCCGATGGCCGCAGCGACACCCATTCCCAGCCCTACCCCAAAACCGACCCGTACGCCCCGCCCTCTGAAAAGGCCAAAGCCTACACCTGTTCCCATTCGCAAGGCTCTGCCCGTTGATTCCAGCGAAGGAGTCGAGATACGCAAGGCTCTGCCGGTTGAGACAACGCCTTTGGAGCAGCCCCCTCTTACTCTGCCTGAAGTGAAGGATCCGGCTCCCGCCATGGACAAGGATCATCAGCCTGCGGGTGATCCGACGCCACCACCCGATCCCACCACCCTTGAGAATCTGTAGCACTTTACGAGCAGACTCGATCGATCGTTGTCACAATGACAAAGAGCAGTCCAACCGCCGCATTGGTTTCAAAGAAGGCTTTGTTGATGAGTGCCACATCGAGAGAACGGGCAATGCGATGCTCGTAGATCAGCAGGAGGGGAATCGGTGCGAGTCCAAGAAAATAGACAAGTCCGAGATGAGCTGACAGACCGAAACAAAGCAGGGCTACCAATAGGAGAAGGTGGAGGAATCCAGCCAGTCCTAGTGCGCGGGGGATGCCCAGCCATACGACGAGGGAATGAAGACCTTCGCGGCGGTCAGCTTCCAGATCCTGCGTGGCGTAGATGATGTCGAATCCGGCCACCCAGCAGAGAACTCCTGCGGCAAGAATGAGCGGTGGAAGGGCAAACGATCCGGTGACGGCCAGCCAGGCACCCACGGGTGAGACGGACAGGGCGAGACCGAGAAAGAATTGCGCGGCATGAGTGAAGCGTTTGGTCAGAGAGTACAAAAAGATGAGGGCAAGAGCCACGGGAGAGAGTAGGAAACAGAGAGGATTGATGAAGCGAGCCGTGCCGATGAAGAGCAAAGCGCTGACGAGGCAGAGGGCGATTGCAGCACCCTTGCCAAGGAGTGTGTGCCGGCCAGCCGTGCGGGGATTGCGTTTATCAATCTCCCAATCGACGATCCGGTTGAAGAGCATTGCCGCCGTGCGTGCAAAGACCATGCAGAGCAGGATCAGTCCGAAGGTTCTCCATCCCGGAAACCCGTGCGCGGCCACCACCATCGATCCGAGTGCGAATGGTAGGGCAAAAACCGTGTGCGAAAAACGGATGAACGAAAGGAAGCGATTCAGGGGCGAAGAGTTCAAAGGTCAGAAATCAGATGTCATTGATCAAAATCCATTCGGAGTATATTGCGACCTTTGATTTCCGATCTCTGGCATCACTTACTCCCCGGCTTCACTGCCGGAATATCAACAAGATCCTCGGGGAGGGCATCTGCTGGGAAGGTTTCGGGTGTCATCTGGACGAGGCTGACGAAGGGACATCCAAAGTCAGGAATATTTCCTCCACTGCGATCGACGATGGTTCCTGTAGCAATGACTACGCCACCAAGGGCACGGATGATGTCGATGGTTTCCTGCACGCGCCCTCCACG
>Ga0194052_1000171_pt1 | contig 46556 bp, 34 predicted proteins | sample SepL226m_MetaG_FD_160117 | JGI IMG/M metagenome (GOLD analysis project Ga0194052, IMG submission 160117) | Anoxic zone freshwater microbial communities from boreal shield lake in IISD Experimental Lakes Area, Ontario, Canada - Sep2016-L227-6m | ecosystem: Environmental > Aquatic > Freshwater >...
GGGGCGCCTGGGCCAGCAGGACGCTTCCGGCCAGGAGCATGGGAATCCAGCAACTGGAGGCTTTCATGACTGCTCCCCGAGAGAAAGAACCAGGGCAAGCCTGGGTAGCCTGTTCACGGTCCAGGATTCGCCAGGTTTAGTTCAAGGGGCGAAACCCATTGGGGCTGTATGCGGTTTTGATCGTCCGACCGGCTCACGATACCCTGAACCGAGCCCCGGAGCCCCCATGACTGCCTACATCCTCTCTGCCACCCGCACGGCCGTCGGCGCCTTCGGGGGCAGCCTCAAGCCGCTCAACGCCGTCCAGCTGGGGGCCCTGGCCATCACCGAGGCCCTGGTCCGGGCCGGCGTGGCCGCCGAGGCTGTGGGCGACGTGGTCATGGGCAACGTCCTGCAGGCTGGCAGCGGCCAGAATGTGGCCCGGCTCGCGGCGCTGAAGGCCGGGCTCTCCTTCGCCACCCCGGCCCACACCCCCAACCAGGTCTGCGGATCGGGGCTCAAGGCCATCTCCCTGGGTGCCCAGTCCATCCTCATGGGCGACGCGGACCTCGTGGTGGCGGGCGGCACCGAGAGCATGTCCAACGCCCCCTACGTGCTGCCCAGTGCCCGCTGGGGCGCGCGCATGGGCCATGCCCAGCTCCTCGACAGCATGATCCAGGACGGCCTCTGGTGCGGGCATGGCGACACCCACATGGGGATCACTGCCGAGAACGTCGCCGCCAAGCACGGCATCACCCGGGAGGCCCAGGATGCCTTCGCCCTTGTCAGCCAGCAGAGGGCCGCCGCCGCCCAGGCCGCGGGCGCCTTCGACCGGGAGATCTTCACGGTCACCCTGGCGGGCAAGAAGGGTGACGTCGCCTTTAACCGCGATGAGTACATCAAGGGCGACACCACCGCCGAGAGCCTCGCGAAGCTCCGTCCCGCCTTCCGCAAGGACGGAACGGTCACCGCCGGCAACGCCAGCGGCATCAACGACGGCGCCGCCGCCCTGGTCCTGGCCTCGGAGGCCGCCGCCAAGCGCTACAAGCCCATCGCCCGCATCCTGGGGTTCGCCCAGGCCGGCGTGGATCCCGCCACCATGGGCCTCGGTCCGGTGCCTGCCATCCAGAAGCTGCTGGCCAAGACCGGCATCAAGCTGGCCGACATCGACCTCTTCGAGCTGAACGAGGCCTTCGCGGCCCAGAGCCTGGGCGTCCTGGCCGAGCTGCCCGACCTCGACCCCGCGAAGGTCAACCTGCGTGGTGGTGCCATCGCCATCGGCCACCCCATCGGCGCCAGTGGCACGCGCATCCTCGTGTCTCTGTTGCACCTGCTCCAGGACCAGGACAAGCGCCTCGGCCTGGCCTCCCTCTGCGTCGGCGGTGGACAGGGTGTGGCACTGCTGGTGGAGCGGCTGTAGGTAGCTGTCGGCTCCCAGCTGATAGCCTATTTCCATGATCACCCTCACCCATGTCGGCAAGCAGTACGACCGCATCCACACCGCCTTGGTGGAGGTGAGCTTCAGCATCGACGCGGGCGAGTTCGTGTTCCTGACGGGGCCGAGCGGGGCGGGCAAGTCCACCCTGCTCAAGCTGCTCTTTCGCGAGCAGGTGCCCAGCAGCGGGGAGATCCAGGTGGCGGGGCACCGGCTGGCCTCCATGGCCGAGAAGGAGATACCCCTCCTGCGCCGCAAGCTGGGCGTGGTTTTCCAGGACTTCAAGCTGATCCGGACGCGCACCATCTTCGAGAACGTGGCCTTCGTGCTGAAGGTGCTGGGGGTGAGTGCGGCGGAGCAGAAGCAGCGCACCTTCCGCGCCCTGAAGATGGTGGGCCTCCAGCACAAGCTCAGCAGCTTCCCCCTGCAGCTCTCCGGCGGCGAGCAGCAGCGTGTGGCCATCGCCCGGGCCCTGGTCAACGATCCCCTGGTCCTCCTGGCCGACGAGCCCACGGGCAACCTGGACCCGGACCTGGCCCAGGAGATCATGGCCCTCTTCGAGCGCATCAACGGCCAGGGCACGACGGTCATCGTGGCCACCCACGATCGCGGCCTGATCCAGCGCATGCGCAAGCGGGTCATCGGTCTGGAGCACGGCCGCATCGCCTTCGACCAGCCCGCGCCCACCAGCCTGGTCACGGTGTAGGGCGCGGGGAGGGGTTCGGCGGAGGTCTGCCTAGTCGCTCATGGCGTAGGCGCCCTTCTGGCTGTACACCTGGGATTCCAGCACCCGCTGGCTGCGAGCCGCGTCGGTGTGCGCCTTCCGGATCAGGCTGAGGCAGAAGGCCATCTGGGCCTCCGTGCTGGAGGGCTTGCTGTGCAGCTGGAGGGCGAAGCGGGACATGTCCCGGACCATGAAGTCGAAGATCTGGTCCACCAGGTCGTCGGGGACGGCCAGCAGGTCTGCGTTCTCGAGGATCAGCTGGCCGTAGACCACCAACGTGAAGATCTCCCCTGCCGCCAGCAGGAAGTCGATGTCCTTCTGCTGGGCGGCGTCAGGGGTGGCTTTCATGAGGAAGTCGCGGAAGACCTTGATCTGCTCCCGGAAGATCTGCACGTTGGGCAGGTCCCGGCTGGCGTAGGCCTTCCGGTAGTCATGGAACTGGATCTTTCCCAACCCCTTGGTGGGGCCCTGATTAAACAGGAAATCGTCGTTGCTGGCCTCCAGACGGCGTGGCACATCCGGATACTCCGCCGGGTTGAAGAAATAGTTCTGCATGAACTTCACGATGAGCGCGATGTTCACGTGCACGGTGCCCTCCAGCTTCGGGAGAGCGCGGATGTCCCGGGCGGCCATCTCGAAGTACATGTCCTTCTCGAAGCCCTTGGCGGCGATGACATCCCAGAGCAGGTCGATCACCTGCTCGCCCTGGGTGGTGACCTTCATCTTCACGACGGGGTTGTAGAGCAGGTAGCGCCGGTCCCCCGGGGAGGCCGCGCGGAGGTAGTCCGAGGCCCGCAGGGCGAAGAGGCGCATGGCCGCCAGGCGGGCGTAGGCATCCAGGAACATCTGCTTCACATGCGGGAAATCCGTCACGGGCCTGCCGTAGAGGATCCGGCTGGAGGCGTGGTTGATCGCCTCGTAGAAGGCGTGGGTGCAGATGCCGATGGAGGCCCAGCCCAGGTTGTACTTGCCGATGTTCACCGTGTTCAGGGCGGCGTTCCAGGCCTCGTCCCCCCGGGAGATGATGTCGGCCTCAGTGACGGGATAGTCCTGCAGGTTGAACTCCGCCACGTAGGACTGGCTGGCGGTGATGTTCTTCACCAGCTGGAAGGCCGGCGCCTGGCTGTCCACGGCAAAGAAGACATACTCTCCCGTGGCCTCCATCCGCCCGAAGGTGGACACCACGGCCGCTTCATTGGCGTTCCCGATGTAGTACTTGTCGCCCCTCGCCCGGTAGGTGCCATCCGCCTGGGGGGCCAGCAGCATGTCTGTGGCGTAGATGTCGGCACCATGCTCCTTTTCCGACAGACCAAAGGCGAAGATGGCGCCCTGCTCCAGGAGGTCGGCGGTCCTGCGCTTCAGGGGCTCGTTGGCACTCATCCAGAGTGGCCCCAGACCCAGGATGCTCACCTGCCAGGTGTACCAGTAGCAGAGGCCGTAGAACCCCAGGACCTCGTTGAACACGCAGAGTCGGGAGGAGTCCCACCGGCTGTCCGGGCCCCCGTAGCCCGCAGGGGTAAGCAGGGTCGAGAAGATCTGCTCCCGCTGCACGAACTCCAGGAAGTCCTTGTACCAGACGCGGTTCTGGTCGTCTTCCTTGAGGTGGGCCTTGCCCTTGGCCTCGAAGAAGGCCACGGTCTTGCGTAGGATCTCGTTCACCTTCGGATCCGGGTGCTCGGCCTGCAGCTGCCTGGGATTGAAGAGGATCATCACGGCCTCCTGGGGACTCGCACCGGCGGGCGACCCAGCATCACACGGCTGGCGCGGCGGTTCATCTTGTCCTTGGGTAGTCTGGGGCCCCCGGGCGCGCCGGTCTGCGGAGGGGTCGGGATCCCCTGCCGCCGCTTCCGGGGAAGGACGCTAGTCTGGAGTCCACCGCGACCTTCGCGCCAGACCCCGAGGTCCCATGGCCCAGCCCCTCACCGATGCCCGCTTCGTCACCTCCGCCGCCGATGCCCGGAAGCTCGGGATCTGCCATGCGGAAGTGGCCTTCGTGGGGCGCAGCAACGTGGGCAAGTCCTCCCTGCTGAACGCCCTGGCCAACCAGAAGCAGCTCGCGCGGGTCTCCAAGACTCCCGGCCGCACCCGGCTCATCAACGTCTTCCTGACAGGTCCGGACCGGTGGATCGTGGATCTCCCGGGCTACGGCTTCGCCACGGGTCCCGCCGCTGAGCGGGCCACCTGGCAGGCCATGGTCGAGGGCTACCTCACAGGGCGGGCCAGCCTGCGCATGGTCTTCGTGCTGGTGGACGCGGAGGTGGGCCCCACCAAGCTGGACCATCACATGATCGAGTGGCTCCGCGGAGAAGCCCTGCCCCACCGCATCGTGGCCACCAAGGCCGATCAGGTGAAGCCCAGCAAGGCCCTCAAGCAGCGCAAGGACGTGGCCGCGGACCTGGGCCTGCAGAGCGCCGACATCGCCTGGGTCAGTGCCAACAAGGGCACCGGCATCGCCGAGCTCCGCCGCGAAGTCGCGGATCTGCTGGGGCTCTAGGTCAGCTCTTCGACCCGACCGCCACGCCAGACCATGAAGCGGCCCTCGTGGGCCCAGGGCAGGGCAATGCCGCTGGCCTCCTGCTCGTGGGTGTGGAAGTGGCCTGTGAGGAAGGTCTGACCGGGATGGGCCTCGGCGGCGGTGCGGAAGGCCTCCCGGGGGAAGGCCAGCTTGTAGGCGGCGTTGGTGGTATGCAGCTTCTGCTCCAGCCAGGTCGAGACCGCCCGGGCGGTGCCGCCGGGCAGCAGGCGGAAGACCAGCCACAGCGGTCCCGACCGCGAGATCAGGTTCCAGAGCCGATAGGGGTGGTCGGCGCTGTTGATGAGGTCCCCGTGCTCCCAGGCCAGGGCTTCCCCGTCCAGGGCGCCACCCAGGCCCTCGCCCATGAGGTCGAAGCGGTCCGCGAGGCCATCCAGGAAGTATTCCCGGTTGCCCAGCCAGAAACCCACCCAGCGGCCAGCGGCCCGGCGGGCGTCCACCCAGGTGAGGAACGTCGTCTGCGCTTCAGAGGCCATGCCCGGGAGGCCCACCCAGACATCGAAGGCGTCGCCCAGGAAGAGCCAGTCCGCCTCGGGGTGGGCTGCGGTCGCCTCGGCGAGGCCCTTGAGCTCGCGGCTCCAGTGGGGATCCGCCACCAGGATGAGCTCCCGGGCAGGGTCCGGACGGCGGGGGTTCCCGCGCCGCCAGGACAGGGAATGCAGGCGCCGCGTGAACAGGGCGGGCAGGGTGCGGACCAGCAGCGCGAGGGCGCCCCCCAGGGTGTCCGCCAGCCAGTCCCCCAGCTCGCAGGCGCGGCCCGGGACGAAGAACTGGTGCCATTCGTCCGTGGCGCCGAAGCCAGACACGGCCACGAAGACCAGCAGGTGGCGGCGGTAGAGCGGCAGCCCCGGCTGGTTCTGCTGGAGGGCCAGGTCCAGTCCCCAGGCGAGGGCCGCGAAGACCGCGAGGTGGGCCAGCTTGTCCAGGGGTGGCGGCAGCTGGAGCCCCCCAGGATACTGCGACTGGGAGCTCAGCCAGACGATGGTCGCGGCCACCGCCAGGGGAAGGGTCCAGAGCCACCGCATGCGCATGTCCCATCCAAGCACAAGGTTGGGAGCCTGACCAGCCGGGACGGCACCTCGGCCTCCCCGCCGTGCTCGCCGCTCCGCGGGCCAGCCCGGGACGAGGCCCGGCACGGGTTCGGCGGCGCGTCGAGCTCGGGCCAGGTGATGCCTGAAATAAACCACTCACTGTTTCAGTTTTATTAGCGATTCGCCGATCCAGTTCCAAGCGACCTCCTGCCATCAAGGCGGGCATCGGGCCGCCCGTTGAGTGGAGGGTCCCGCATGAACGTCAGCTCCCATACGCTCAATCAGGCCGAGGCGGCCCTGTTGGACCTGGATCTGGAGGCCCTTCGCGGCCTGGTGGCAGAGGCCCTGACTATGAACCCCGAGCTGGAGGTCTTCGAGACCCTGGTCACGCCGGCGCTGGAGCGCATCGGCCGCTCCTGGGAGGACGGAGACCTGGCCCTGGCGCAGGTCTACATGGCCAGTCGGCTGGTGGAGCGCCTCGTGGAGGAACACCTCGTCGGTGGCCAGCTGGCGCACCGATCCCAGCCGCTCATGGCCATGGCCGTCCTCGAGGACCACCACATCCTCGGGAAGCGGCTGGTCCTCGCAAGCCTGCGCATGGGTGGCTGGGCGGTGGAGGACTGGGGCGTGGCGAGCGATCCCACGCTCCTGGCGGAGCGGGCACATTCAGCGGGCCTGGGCTTCCTGCTGATCTCCACGCTCATGGACCGGTCGGCCCGGCGCGTGGCGGAGGTCGTGCAGACGCTGCGGGCGCTGGGGGCCAGCACCCGGGTGGTCGTCGGTGGGGCGCCCTTCCGCCTGAACCCGGCGCTCTGCCGTGAAGTCGGGGCTGAGGCCACGGTTGCGGAAGCCTCGGCTGTCCCCGCCCTCCTGGCGAGTCTGGTGGGTGCGCCATGATCACCCTGCTGAAGCCTGCCGAGCGCCTGGGCGCGGCGCTCTCCCACCAGGAGGGTGACCGGGTCCCCTTCTTCCTCGCCGTGACGCTGCACCCGGCCCGCGCCCTGGGGCTCTCGATCCAGGACTACCTCAGCGATCCAGAGGCGGTGGTCGAAGGCCAGCTCCGCCTGCGGCACAGCCTGGGGCACGACGCGGTGACCAGCTTCCTCCATGCCTCGGCGGAGGTGGAGGCCTTTGGGGGCGAGACCCTGTTCCGCACCGATGGGCCGCCCAACACCGGGGCGCCGCCCCTGACCCGCGCCTCGGCCATCGAGCGCCTGCAGGTGCCAGACCCGACGCAGGTGCCCGCCCTCGCTCGCAGCCTGACCGTGGCCCGGGGCCTCAAGGCGCGTCTGGGCGACGACGTCCCGATCCTGGGCGGTCTGGTGGGACCCCTGAGCTTGCCGGTGGTTCAGCTGGGCTTCGAACGCTACCTGGACTGGCTCATGGACGCTCCCGAGCTGATCCGGAAGCTCTGGCGGATCAACGAAGCCTTCTGCATCGCCTGGGGCAACGCCCAGTTGGCGGCGGGTGTGAGCGCCGTCGCCATCGCGGAGCCGCTGGTGTCTCCGACCCTCCTGTCGGGGGAGCTCATCCGGAAGGAGGGCCTGCCCGCCCTCCGCCGGGTGCGGGAGGGCATCCAGGGTGCGGTGGCCCTGTCCTCGGCTTCGGCCCCCATGGGCAGCCTCCTTCCGGAGCTGAGCGAGCTGGGCTTCGTGGGGCTGGCCCCCTCCTGCGACGAGTCCCTGGCCGATGCCAAGGCAATCCTCCAGGGGCGGGTGGCCCTGATGGGTGGGCTGAACGGCCTGGCCATGTGCCATTGGAGTCCCGCAGACGCTGAAGCCGCCGTAAAGGAGGCCCTCCGGGCGGCCGGCGCCGGCGGCGGCTTCGTCCTGGCGGAGCATCACGGCGAGATCCCCTGGTGCGTTTCGGAGGAGGTGCTGGTGGCTGTGGCGGAGGCCGTCCGGCGCTGGGGCGCCTATCCCCTGGACTGGATCGCTGTGTGAAGACCTCGCCCCTGCAGCTCCTGCTATGTCAGAGCCTCTTCGCAGAGGCCTGCGCGGCGCTGGAGCAGAACCCGGTGCCTGGGCTGCAGGTGCGCTGCCTGCCGCGCACCTGCACGCCGCGTCGAAGGGAGCTGCAGGCCCTGGTGGACGAGGCCGGGAGACTCAGTGCCCAGGCCCACGGGGCGGTGCTGGTGGGAGGGGGCTGCCTCGTGGCCCACCAGGGACTGCCGAAGGCCGCCGAACTCCAGCTGGCCTGCCGTTCGACCTGCTTTCACTTCTTCCTGCCCCCGGAGCAGGTGCAGTCCCTGCTCAGCCGAGGCGCCTACCTGGTCACCCCGGGCTGGTTGCTGGGCTGGCGGCAGGTGATGGCGGAGTGGGGGCTGAACCAACGCGAGGCCCGCGCCCTCTTCGCCGAGTCTTGCACATGCATCGTGTTGCTGGAGGTCGGCGAGGACCCCCTGTCCCTTGAAAACCTGGCGGCTTTCGCCGCCTTCGTGGATCTGCCCGCGGAGCGCGTGAAGACGGGCCTCGCCCACCTCCGGGCCGCGCTGCTGGAGGAGGCCTGGGTGGCCAGGGAAGCCCAGATGGCCCGGCAGGCCGCGGAGCTGGGCCAGGCTCGGCGGCGCATCGGCGAGCAGGCGGCCCTGGTCGATCTGGTCCAGCGCCTGTCGGCCACCATCGACGAGGACGCCATCGTGCGGGTGCTGCTGGAGGTGGCCCAGAGCCTCTTTGCGCCCGGCACCCTGCTCTGGCTCTCCCATTGGAAGGGTCAGTGGGGCGCGGCGCAGTGGCTTCCGTTGGGGCCGCCCCTGGCCGAGCTGGAGGCCGAGCTGCGGGCCTGCGCCGCGGGGGTGCAGCCCACGGCCGCCGGGGATGGGATGCTGCTCCGCTTCGAAGGGCCGGACGGTCCCATGGGGTTGCTGGGCATGGCGCAGCTGGCCTTCCCCAACCAGATCCCCGCCTACCTCGAAACGGCCCGGACCCTGCTGGACGCGGCGCAGCTCGCCCTGGGCAATGCCCGCAACCTGCACGGGATGATCCGGATCTGCGCCTGGTGCCGGCAGGTGAAGGATGAGGACAAGGGCTGGGGGACCTTTGAGGACTACCTCCACGAACAGAGCTCTGCGACCTTCAGCCACGGCATGTGCCCCGACTGCGCCGCCCGGCTGGCGGGGCAGGTCGAAACCCTGAAGGCCGGCCCGGCTGGCTGAAGCTGGCCGCGGGGCCTCAGCGCCCCGCGAGCCTCCCCAGATGCTCCCAGCAGGCCAGCTGGGTCTTCTGAAAGCCCTCCTCCTGGGGGACGAGATGCCAGATCTGAAACCGGGGAATGCGGCCCCGGCGATCGCTGGGCACGGGCACCACGGCGAGCCCTTCCCGCCGCGCCAGAGCCATGGCCCGGGGCAGGTGCCAGGCGGAGCTGACCAGTCCGACGCGGCGCCAACCCTCCCGGGCCTTCAGGCGGCCATAGGCCTGGATCTCCTGCCGCGTGATGAAGCAGGGCTCCTCCAGGACCCGGATGGCGGTGCGGGGAACGCCCAGGCTCTCCCAGAGGGCGCGGGTCTCGGCGCCCAGGTTCCGGCGTCCGGCGGGGGCATCGTCCGAAGCGCCGCTGGCCACCAGGCAGGTCACCCGGCCGGTATGCCACAACCGCGCCGCCTCGACGATGCGGTCGCCGCCGGTGCCAAGCAGGGGGCGGCCCTGGTCATCGACCTGGCTGCCGCCGCCCAGCACGAAGAGCGCATCAAAGGGGGCGCTGCTTTCGGAGAGGGGAGGCACTTCCGCTTCGAGGCGACCCATGAGGTAGGCCCCCACCTGGAGGTTGCCCGCCAGAGTGAACCCCAGGAAGAGCAGCACCAGGAGGGCCCCCAGTCCCCGCAGCCTCCTCCGGAACGCCCAGGTTGACGCCAGAGCCAGTCCCAGCCACAGCAGGCCCGTAGGCATGCAGAGCATTCCGAGCAGTTTGGTCAGCGCGAGCATGGCTCCATCCTGGGATCTGGACGTCTGGACTACGATAACCCAACGCCTGGAACCCCCCGGAGGACTCATGCGCATCCTCGTGCCGCTCCTTGCGGGCCTGACCCTTCTCGCCCAGGAACCGAAGCCGACCGCCTCGGCGGTGCTCTGGACCTATGAATCGCCGCGGGAGTTCCACCTGCTCGAGCCCAGCTACCGGTTCCCGACTCAGATCAAGCAGGCCCTGGCCCAGGTGGTTCAGCCCTCACCGGGGCTGTGCCGGGAGTACCTCGCGGTCTTCCGGGACAAGCGGACATTCTCCCCGTGGTTCCGGAAGGTGCTCATGGCGCAGCGGGACCAGCAGGCGCAGGCCGCCAAGACCGAGGGGAAGGTGCTCTCCAGCGACCTCTCGAAGCTCTCGCCCGACGGTGGCCGGGTCCTCAGCACGGCCAAGGCCCGACCCCGGAAGGCCCCGGAACCGGTGAGTCTGGACGTCTATCTGGAGGTCCTGAAGCTCTGGGAGGCCGAAGAACCCAGCCCGCCCCGCGGGCCGCAGTCGGCGCCACCGCCCCTCCCGAAACCCCGATGATCAGCAACCCCAGGACCTCAGCAGGAGTGGGCATGAGCCCGATGCAACGAACCGTTCCCTTCGTCTTGCTCGCCCTGCTGGCCTGCGCTCCGCTCCACCGACGCGGGGCCACGCCACCCGCGCCCCGTCCGCTCCGGACCGATGTGGCCTTCCTGCAGGCCAGCACCAAGCTGGACGTCTACATCCACAGCATCGACGGACGAAGCATCTATCCAGCGGAAGGGGAACTCCTGGCAATGGCGCCCGGGATCCACACCCTCGCCGTGAAGTTCAGGAAGCTCCGAACCCCCGCGGGCAAGCCGCTTCCCAATGCCACAGGCTTCGATCTCGCCATCAACGCCAGGATCGGGGAGACCTACCAGCTCGACTACACCCGGAGCGACACCACCGCCAAGTGGTCGGCCTGCATCCTGGCGGGCGCGGAGAAACGCCGAGTCTCCTCGCTCATCACCAGCGACGACTGAAGCGAGCGGCTAGGCACGCTTGTGGGCATCGAGGTATTTCTGCAGCTCGCCCAGCCCAAAGGGTTTTGAGATGAGCGTAACCAGGGGATGGGCGTCCGCCAGGTTCACGGCGGCCTGATCGGCCCGCCCCGTGGCGAGCAGCACGGGCAGGGTCGGTCGCAGGTCGCGCAGCAGAGGAAGCGTCCCGCCACCGCCCATCCCGGGCATGTTCATGTCGAGAATCACCATGTCGGTCTCGGCGGGTCCCGCCAGGGCCTCCAGGACGCTCTCGCCGCTTGGGAAGAGGTGGGGCCGATGGCCCAGGGCCTCCAGCATGACCTCCATGGCGCAGCGGATCATCTCGTCATCGTCCACCACGAAGACCGTGAGCCCAGACAGCTGTGGCGTGACCTCTGGGGCGGGTGACTTGGTCGGCTGAGGGGTCGGTTCGATGGAGGGGAACCGGACTCGGACACGGGTCCCGGTCCCGGGTTGGCTGCTCAGGTCGATCTGGCCCTTGTGGGCCTTGACGATGGTGTAGACCATCGAGAGCCCCAGCCCGGTGCCCTTTCCGGTCTCCTTGGTGGTGAAGAACGGATCCATGGCACGGGCCAACACCTCCTCGGGCATCCCGATGCCGGTGTCTTCCACCAGGACTTCGACCCAGTCCTCGTCCACGTTCCGGGTCCTGAACAGCAGGCTTCCGCCGCCCTCCATGGCATCCACGGCGTTGACGCAGAGGTTCATGAGGGCGTTCGTCAGGGCGGTGGGGTCCCCGACGATGGGTCGCAGATCCGGAGCAAGGTCGAGGGTCAGGTCGACCCTGGCCAGAGTGGTGCGCTCCAGGAGGTTGGCCTGCTCGCGGATGATGGCGTTCAGGTCCAGTGCCTGCTCCTCGGCGGGGCTCTGGCGGGCGAAATTGAGCAGGCTCCGCACCATCCGGCTGCCCCGGCGGGTGGCGTTGACCACGATGCCGAGATCCCGGCTGAGGCTTGTGCCCGGGCTGCTCTGGCTCCGGTGCAGCTCCGCCAGGCCCAGGATTGCCCCCAGGACGTTGTTCATGTCGTGGGCGATGCCTCCGGCCAGAAGGCCGAGGCTCTCCATTTTCTGGGACTGCAGGAGCTGCTCCTCAAGCCGGGCCTTCTCGTCCAGAAACTGCTTGCGCTCGGTGATGTCGATGACAAAGACCGTCAGCCCACGCAGCGCGCCCTTCTCATCCACGATCGGGCTGTAGCGGTTCTCATAGACGATCCGGTTCGGCGGGTTGCCGTACTCCTCCACGAGGACCAGGTCCTCGCCGGCGAACACCCGGTCGAAGTTCCGCTTGGCCTTCTCTCGATCCTTGGGATCGAGAATCGCGTTCAGCATGCTCGTCCCGAGGCAGATGTCCACACCCCAGATGGTCTTCATCACGGCCTTGTGCTCGGCCGTGAAGGTGGTGTAGCAGTAGTTCGTGTCCAGCGCGAAGATGACCACGCCCTTGGGGCTCTCCAGGATGGAGTTCAGCCGGGCGGACAGCTCCTGGGCCTGGAACTGGCTGGCCAGGAGGCTGTCCTCTGCGCGTTTGCCCGCCGTGATGTCGATGTTGGTGCCGATCATCCGCAGGGCGCGGCCGCTGGCATCCCGCCGGATCACCTTGCCGCGACCCAGGACCCACTTGCAGCTGCCATCGCGGGCGATGAACCGGTATTCCGCCTCGAACCCTTCCCGGGTGCCCTGGATGCAGGCCTGATTGAGGGCCAGCAGCCGCGCCTGGTCGTGGGGATGGACGAAATCAGCCCAGTTCTTGGCGAGCCGTTCGAACTCGTCGGGCTCGAAGCCCAGCAGTCGCGCATAGGCAGGACTTAGATAGCACCCCCCGGTCGCCAGGTTCAAGTCCCAGAGGCCGTCGCTGGTGATCTCCATGGCGAGCCGGAAGCGTTCCTCGTTCTCGGCAACGGCCAACTCAGCCTGCTTGGCGGTGGTGATGTCCTGGAGAATCCCGACCTGCCGGAGGGGCTGGCCGTCCGGGTCGTGGTGAGTGTCCGCCCAGACCGCGATCCAGCGCAGCTCGCCATCGGCCGGCCGGTGGATCCGGAACTGCTTCGCGAAGGTCCGGTGGTTCTCCACCGACTCGCTTATCTGGGACAGCACCGCGTCCCGGTCTTCGGGATGGAGGAGGGCGGCCCAGCCTTCCCGGTTCTTCACGAAGTCGAGGTCGATGCCCAGGAGCTCATCGACCCCGGGGGAGCTCTCCCAGGGCCAGGCTGGGTCCTGGAGGTTGGTGATGATGTGCCCCATCCCGGCCACCCTGAAGGCGGCCTGGAGGAGCTGGGAGGTCTGCTCCAGCTTCTGCTCCATCTGCCGACGACCCGAGATGTCCCGGATGATGAAGAGCACTTCCTTGGGCTGTCCCTCCGGGCCGACAAGGGTCCGGCCGTTCACCTCCACGGGGAAGGTGGTACCGTCCGCGCGCAGCCCGCGATACTCGTTCAGACCCGGATCCTCCCCCCGGAGGCGCCGCGAGAAGGAGGCCGCTGCCCGGGGCCGGTCTTCCGGAACGAGGAAATCGGTGACGGGGCGCCCCGCCTGCTCCTCCACGGAGGCATAGCCGAACATGGCCATGGTCGAGGGCGAGAACTCGAGGGTCTGGCCCTGCATGTCCACAAAGACGATTCCGTCGGGCAGATTTCTGAAATGGGACTGCATCCTCGGCCCTCTCAGAAACACCACCAAGCGCTTTGTTTCGGATAGATGATAGAGAAAAAAACGATATAAATATTTTGTGCAATCGCTTTCAATCAGTAATCCCTCCTCATCGGAGATCCTGGGAAAGGCTGAAGGACTGCACGCAAGGCACCGGGCGGGGCTCCGTGGTCGGGGGCTATCATGGGCGGCATGTGCGGCCGCTACACCTTCACCTTCGACGCCAAGTCCCTGGCGGAGGCCTTCGGCATGGTGCCGCCGGGCTTCCAGATCGTGAAGGGCTACAACCTCGCCCCGGGCCAGCATGTCGTCATCGTGCGCCCGGAGCGGAGCGGGCTGGTGGCCGATGTCGCGTTCTGGGGGCTCATCCCGAGCTGGGTGAAGGATCCGAACACGAGCCCCCGACCCATCAACGCCCGGGCCGAGACGCTGGAAGAGAAACCCACCTTCCGCTCGGCCTTCCGGCGCAAGCGCTGCCTCGTCCCGGCCTCGGGCTTCTACGAGTGGCAGGCCCAGGGAAAGACGAAGCAGCCCTTCTACATCCAGCCGAGCGAGGGGGACCTGTTCGCCTTCGCCGGCCTCCTGGAGGACTGGCAGGGGCCGGACGGCGAGGTGATGGTGAGCACCTGCATCATCACCACCGAGCCCAATGCCCTGATGGCCGGGATCCACAGCCGGATGCCCGTGATCCTGCCGAGGCCCGCCTGGGGTGACTGGTTGGACCCCGCCGCCCAGACCCGGGACCTCCAGCGCCTGCTGGTGCCCTATCCCAGCGAGCTGATGCGCGCCCACCCGGTGAGCACCGCCGTGGGGAATGTGCGGAACGATAGCCCGGAGCTGATCCTGCCCGTGGCGTGACCGGAACGCGAGGTTCTGGGCGGCGGAGTACGGAACGGGCTGACCGTGGGGATGCGACCGAAGGGCGTAGCCATCTAGTGGAAATTACCTAGGTGTCGCACCCGGACCCGTAGTATGGTGCAACACAAGAATTGTCAAACACAACAAACACGACCCCAAGGAGGACCCCATGGCGGCGAACGTGACTACCTCAAACCGGTTCCTGATCGGCCTCTACCTGGTGGCAGTGGTCCTGTGCTCCACCCTACTCCTCAAGCTGATCATGTGGCTGGATGGGGTGAAGTAGGCTCCAGACGGAGGCGGTTCCGCCCGAGCAAGCCCCGCGCGGGGCTTGGCCTGCCGAGCAGCGGGGTATCCCTCTCTGCGCCACCCCGGATGCTGCGCCTCCGGGGTGGCGCTCCGGCCGCACGGCTGGTTGCTCCGCCAGCGGCGGACCGGCCGGGACAGCCTCCGGGTTATCCCGCCTGAAGTCTTAGCCCCGACAAGGTAAAGCACGAGATTTACCAGACTGGTGTCCTCAGCCGACCAGAAGGTGGTCGGACGTTGCCGGTTGACGATGTCCTGGAGCGTGCCGCTGGTTGCTGACCTGCGGGCCAGGACCCTCAGCCCTCCGCCAAGATCCAAACCTACTTCCTGAGAGGTCCCATGGCAGCCCTATCCCTCAAGCGACAGCTGACCCTGTCCACCACCATCACCCTGGGCTGCCTGCTCATCAATGGGGCCCTGGCCTTAGGTTTCATGTGGAAACTGGGGCAGCTTCAGGATGAGGGCGCCGCCAAGGCTGTCCAGGCCCAGAATGCCGAGGAGGGGGCCGGCATGGGTACCAGGCTCTATCAGGTCATCGCCGATGCGGTGATCAACCGCGACTTTGCGGATACCGAGAAGAAGTGGAAGCCCGTCAAGGAGGAGAGCCTCAATGACTTCGTCAGCCTCACCAAGGAGGCCAGCAACCCGCAGCAGGCCGCCCACTGTGCCGCAGCCCAGAAGGCCTGCGAGGCCTTGATCCTCCACTTCGAGGGTAAGGTGCTGCCCACCCTGAAGACCAAGCGGAAGGATGACCTGGGCGCCGACATCTGGGCTCAGGACGACGAGTCCGACAAGCTGGTGCAGGGAATCATGGTGCCCATGAACCTGCTGGCCCAAGCCAAGCGGGAGGAGGCCAAGGCGGCCGATGCCCAGTTTGACGAGGTGCGGAGCAGCGCGGTGCTCTGGTCGCTTCTGGTGGGTGCGCTGGCCGTTCTCGGCGGCACGGCTTCGGCCCTCTATCTCTACCGCGGCCTGCGCCGGCAGATCGGTGGCGAGCCCGCCTACGCGGCCCAGGTGGTGAGTCAGGTGGCCCAGGGCGACTTCACGGTGGACGTGAAGGTGTACCCGGCGGCCGAGGAGAGCATCCTTGCCGCCATCCGCAACATGGAAGGCCAGCTCCGCACGACGGTCCATCGGATCAATGCGGAGGCGACCCAGGTGGCCAGCGGCTCCACCGAGCTTTCGGCCTCCGCATCGGAGCTCTCCGCCACCACCAACTCCATCGCCCGCACCACCGAGGAGCAGCGGGCCGGGGCCGAACGCATCGCCGCCGCCATCACCCAGTTCTCGGCCTCCATCGAGCAGGTCTCCCAGAGCGTCCGTAGTGCCGAGGCCCAGGCTCAGGACGCCGTGCGGGCCAGTCAGGACGGCAACGAGGCTGGCCAGGCCACGGTGGCGTCCATGCAGTCCATCACCGAAGCCACCGGCCGGATCATCAAGGGCGTCCAGGTCATCCAGGACATCGCCCGCCAGACCAACCTGCTCTCCCTGAACGCGGCCATCGAGGCTGCCAAGGCCGGCACCATGGGCAAGGGCTTTGCGGTGGTTGCCGAGGAGATCCGCAAGCTCGCGGAGCGCTCCGCCGCCTCGGCCAAGGAGATCTCTGCCATCGTCGAGGGGACCCAGGAGGCCGTGGGCAACGGCCAGGCCACCGTCGAGCGGGCCGTGGCTTCCCTGAGCCAGATCCAGGGCTTCATCGGCTCTCTCTCCAGCATGATGCGGGAGATCCAGGCGGCCACGGATGAGCAGAGCCGCACCAGCCTGGAGGTGGCCCAGCAGATCGAGCAGAGCACCCATCAGACCGCCCAGACCTCCGGCGCCGTCAGCGAGGTCTCCCTCACCGTGGATGAGATCGCCCGCACCGCCTCCGACCTGGCCCGCATCGCCGAGCAGCTCTCGGGGCTCATGCGGCAGTTCAAGGTCTAAGTCTGTTTTTCGTGCGGGAGGCGAGCCCCGACGCCCTCCAGGTGGGCGCAGGGCCGATATCCGTTGGACCAGGCTATGACCCCCTGGGGCCCGTCGGCTTGGGCAGCGCGGAATCCCTCCGCGTCAGTATCTGGCGCGGCCCTGTTCGCCTCTGGCAGGCCCCCGGACTGCCTCCGGCGGGGCCTTACCGGCCAGAGATGCAGGGACTTCGATCCCCCTCTGGGGTAGCTAAACGCAGAGACCCTCGCCTAGGATCCACTTGGCTTGAAGGACCAGGTCTCATTCGTCCGCAAATAGACTTGCTCGACCTTTGGAGGGAGGGGCATTCCGTGCCTGCTCAACTCGCCAACTTGGTTGTGTTTTCTGGATCTTTTCTGTGACTAACATCACCCCGTTCCTACTCCAAGCTCATTGGAATCCGCTTGGTCTGCAACGGTTGTTTTGGGGTTCCGCCCACCCAATCTTGGCAAGGCCCCTCTTGCATGTGTGCCGCCCGGGTCGCCTACTCCGCGCTCCGACGATCCCATCGGCGCCGAATGGTGATCGCCCCTCGATGACCTGTACTTGCGCACGGAGGCAGTCCTTGAAACTCATCAGGTCCTTGCTTATCGGTGCGGCTCTTCTTGTTGCAGGGATCGGGCTCCAGGCTGGTCCCGCTTCCCCGGGTGTGATCAAACTCAGCCAGCCGGATGGATCTGTCATCCAGGCGCGCCTTCGCGGGGACGAGTTCCAGGCATGGATGGAAACTCTGGACGGCTACACCATTGCCAAGAACCCGAGCACCGGCCAGTGGGAATACGGCATTCTCGATGCCCAGAGCGGGGCAGTGCAGCCTTCTGGGCTCCTGGTTCGGCCCGATGCCAAGGCTCCGGCTTCCCTCGAACCACACTTGAAGCCGGCACGTAATTTCGAGAGCGAAGCCCTACACCTCAAGGCGCTCCAGTCGATCCACCGAGAACAGGCTCGTGAATTGCCGGGCGCCCCCGCCCTCGGCGCCCAGCTAGAGGCGGCCACCCTCTCCGGCACGCGGAAACTCCTCATCATCCTGGTGAACTTCACCAACCGCACGCTCACCACCACACCTGCGGGCTGGAACAGCACCATCTTCCAGACCGGGACCGGAGTTAAATCCGTCCGCCAGTTCTATCGGGACAACTCCTTCAATACCCTCGACATCGTCCCGGTCCCCCATACCCAGCCCGGGAATCCTGCCGGCATCATCAGCGTCAGCATCGGCCTCGCCCATCCGAACTCTGGAAAGACCTGGGACTATGCCACCGAGACCGCCTGGTTGAACCTGGCCCTGGCCCAGGCCGTTCCCTACGTTGACTTCGCCGCCCTGGACACCAACGCGGACGGGGTGATCCGGTCGTCGGAAGCCGTGATCTATTTCATCCCGGCGGGCTACGAAACCTCGGGTACGGCCCTGACTCCGAGCATCTGGGCCCACGCCTGGGGAGGAAGCATCACGGCGGGCACGAAGACCGTTTCCACCTGGGCCATGAACGGGGAGCTGAACAATGGCAGCCGCCAGCACCCAATGGGGGTGATTGCCCATGAACTGGGCCACTCCATGGCCGGGCTCCCGGATCTCTATGACACCAACAGCGTCAATGCTGGACTCGGATACTTCTCCCTGATGGCCTACGGCAGCTGGGGCTCGGACACCTCGGAGGAGGGCGGCACCACACCGGTCTCCCTAGACGCCTGGTGCCGGCAGTTCCTCGGCTGGACCGTACCCGGCACCCCCACACTCAACGGCCAGGTTGTCACCCTGGGCTCCAATCTCTCAGATTCGGCGGCGGCCACCAAGCTGCAGAATAGCGGCCTCTCCACTCAGGAGTATTTTCTGGTTGAGAACCGCTATCCCGCCGGCTGGGACCGAGGACTGGTGAGATGGTTTGGCGTCACCTGGGCCGGGGGCTTGCTCGCGCTGCATGTGGACGGTGCCATCGCCAGCAACCAGTACGTGACCGGCAGCCACCAGATGGTGATGGCCGAGCATGCGGACAACGCAGCCTATGGGTCCTATGGGAAAGGCACCAGCCTGTTCTATACGGCGAACGACCCGCTCTTCACCCCCTCCAGCCTCCCGTCCTCTTCCTATTACAGCGGATCGCCCAGCGGCGTGGGGTTCACTTCGGCCTCGGATCCCGGCACCACCATGAGCTTCACCATGTATGCGGTCCAGGATGACACTCCGCCCACCGGCCAGCCGGGGAAACCAGTCGGGGTTCCCTCCGAAGACACCGTGACCTACAGCTGGACCCTCGGAACCGCCGCCGATCCGGAATCGGGCATCGCGGGCTACCACCTGCAGGTGGGTACCACCGCCGGCGGCAGCGACGTCTTCAGCGGGCCTGTCGGCAACGTGCTCACCAAGAAATTGACCGATCTGGGGCTGAGGGATGGCGTGCCATTGTTCGCGCGGGTGGCTGCCATGAATGGCGCCGCCCTGAAATCGGCCTGGTCTGATTCCAGCGATGCCATTTCGATCGCTCTGCCACTCTTCGACGGCACGGTGCTCGACAACGTCAACTTCACTTTCAAGACTGTCGGACCCTGGACCGCCACCAGCAGCACCTCCTATTACGGTGGGAGCTGTGCCCAGAGTGCCGTCACCCCGGACAATGGGCAGACCTACCTCCAGACCCGGGCCACCGGGCCCGGCACCTTGGCGTTCTACTGGAAGGTGAACTCCGAGGCCAGCTATGACTTCCTGAGTTTCAGCATCGATGGCGTGCTCCAGGCGGGCCAGATCAGCGGCTCCACGGCTTTCGCCAAACAGACCTTCACCCTTGCCGCAGGTTCCCACATCCTGCGGTGGACTTACGCCAAGGATCCAAACACCGCCCCGGTCGGCGATGCCGCCTGGGTGGACTACGTGGTCTGGACCCCCCTGGCCACGGCCACCATCGCGCCCCTGACCTACACGACCCTGGTGAGCACGGTGAGACCTTACACCGCCACCGTCACCAACGGTCTGAGCAACAGCAGCGCGAACTGGTCCATCAGCAATTCCGGTGGCACCTTCTCCCCCACCCAGACCGCCAGCGGCGTCGCCACCAGCCTCACGACCACCAGCACGCCGGGAACCTACCTCCTCACGGCCACCCCCGTGGAGACCCCCAACCTTCCGGGCACAGCGAACCTCACCCTGGTGAATCCAGCGAGCGTGAGCGTGAGTGTTTCACCTGGTGCCACCACCCTTTCAGTCAACGCGCCCGCAACGTTCACCGCTTCGGTCAGCCTCCTCAGCGACGCTTCCGTGACCTGGAGCAAGAGCGGCGGCACCTTCGGCACCCAGACCGGCAACAGCGCGGTCTGGTCCACTTCAACACCGGGGGACTACACGCTCACCGCCACCAGCTCCGTGGCCACGGGGCGTTCGGCCACTGCAACCGTCACAGTGTTGTCCACGCCTACCATCTCCAGCTTCACCGCCAGCGGGCCCATTGCCTCGGGCTCCGCCGCGACCCTCACTGCCAACTTCGCCGGTGGGACCGGGAGCCTCGACCATGGCCTGGGAGTCGTCACGTCTGGCAGCCCAGTCTCCACCGGGACCCTCACGACCAGCACCACCTACACCCTGACCGTCACCAACGCAGCCAACACCACCGTCACGGCCCAGACCACCGTCACCGTGGTTCAGCCCCCCCTCACGCCGGTTCTCACAGTGCCGGCCAGCGTGACCGCCGGTGCCACGGGGCTGGTCGCCACGGTGCCGACTCAGGTCGGTAGTACCTACACCTGGACCATCACCGGAGGCACAATCACCGGCGGTCAGGGGACCACCTCCCTCACCTTCACCGTGGGATCCGCCGGGAGCCTGACACTGAGCTGCAGCGTGACCAATTCCCTCGGTGTGGCCTCGGCGCCCGGCAGCGCCACCCTCACCGTAGTGCCTGCCCCCCTCACGCCGGTCCTCACAGCTCCGGCCAGCGTGACCGCCGGTGTCACCGGGCTGGTCGCCACGGTGCCGGCCCAGGCCGGTAGTACCTACACCTGGACCCTCACCGGCGGCTCAATCACCGGCGGTCAGGGGACCACCACCCTCACCTTCACGGCGGGATCTGCGGGCAGCCTGACGCTGAGCTGCAGCGTGACCAACGCCGCGGGAACGGCCTCGTCGCCCGGCAGCGCCACCGTCACCGTGGTGCCCGCCCCGCTCACGCCGGTCCTCACGGCGCCGGCCAGCGTGACCGCCAGTGCCACCGGGCTGGTCGCCACGGTGCCGACCCAGGTCGGTAGTACCTACACCTGGACCATCACCGGAGGCTCAATCACCGGCGGTCAGGGGACCACCACCCTCACCTTCACGGCGGGATCTGCGGGCAGCCTGACGCTGAGCTGCAGCGTGACCAACGCCCTCGGTGTGACCTCGGCGCCCGGCAGCACCACCCTCACCGTGGTGCCCGCCCCCCTCACGCCGGTCCTCACGGCGCCGGCCAGCGTGACCGCCAGTGCCACCGGGCTGGTCGCCACGGTGCCGACTCAGGTCGGTAGTACCTGCACCTGGACCATCACCGGAGGCACAATCACCGGCGGTCAGGGGACCACCACCCTCACCTTCACGGCGGGATCTGCGGGCAGCCTGACGCTGAGCTGCAGCGTGACCAACGCCCTCGGTGTGGCCTCGGCGCCCGGCAGCGCCACCCTCACCGTGGTGCCCGCCCCCCTCACGCCGGTCCTCACGGCGCCGGCCACCGTGACCACCGGGGCCACGGGGCTGGTCGCCACGGTGCCGACCCAGGCCGGTAGTACCTGCACCTGGACCATCACCGGAGGCACAATCACCGGCGGTCAGGGGACCACCAGCCTCACTTTTACGGCGGGATCCCCGGGCAGCCTGACGCTGAGCTGCACTGTCAGCAACGCCGTTGGAACCACCTCGGCTCCGGGGACAGCCACAGTACTCGTGATCGATCCGACGGCGGTCCAGGTGGATCGTCCCACAGCCACCCTGGTCTCCGGCAGTAAGGTGACCCTGGTCGGAAGCACGGGCCTTGGATCCATCAATTGGAGTGTGACTCCGGGCCAGGGCTCACTCAGCGCCTCCAGCACCCTCAGCGGGGTTGCAAATACCTACACGGCCCCCGACAACCTGATGGCGAACCTGACGGTCACGGTGACCCTCTGCAACGCAACCAACCCCCTCAAGACCGCCACTGCCGTCCTCACGGTCAAGACAGCCAACCTGAACGGCGATGCGGTCATCGATCTGCAGGACCTCCTCACCCTGGCGCAGGACTGGGGTACCACGACCGCGCGGTCCCGCCTGAGCGGCGGAGCCGTCGTGGGCGCCACCGACCTCAACTTGTTGCTGGCTGCACTCGGCTTCTGAGCGAGAGAAACCTGCCTGTGGCCGAGTCGAACAGGCCCGGCTGGATCGCCGTGTTCACCGGCGCTGGGAATCTCCATCCCGGCAGCGCCATCACCAGGTCGTCGCCCTCCCAGTTCCACACCCAACCGCGATGGGTCAGCATGGGGACAAGGAAGTCCTCAGGCGTCAGCTTCAGGTCCAAGCCGCAGGTGTGCCGGATGTTCAGGAACACCCGCGCAGCGGACAGCCATGGCCCAGCTTGTGTACTGAGTTCGTTCCGGTAAACCGACCCGCAAGCAGGGAAGCCAGGTTCCGGTTACCCGGCTGGCCCCACCCGGCCCATGATCAGACTCCGGCAATTTTGGACTTGGCCTATGATGGACCCAACCTGATCAACCACCATGTCCATCAATCAAGGATCCCATCTTGGTCCCTACGAGATCCTTGCCCCCCTAAGGGCAGCAAGCCCCCCCGGAACATGACCGACGATGAAGCGCGGGCGATACTGGAGCGGTTCAAGCGGGAGGATCTAGAGGAATATGCCAGGACGGGCATGATCAAGGTGGACGATTCCCTGGACGCTAATAGGCGGGCCTACCTGATCCAGCGATGCGCAGAGGACTACGGGCTCCCTGAGTCTGTCTTTGTTCGGGAGGCCCAGTGAGCCGCCGAGTCGATGATCGGGTTAAGAGGCTCGAGGCTAAGGCCAGCAAGCCTCGAGGTCTAACAAATGACGAGGCTGATGCCATCGTGGAGGCCGCCCTGGAGGAATACCGAGCGAGCGGAGTTGTCAGTGCGGGCAGGTTCGATGGGCGGAAGCCATGGGAACGGGTGCAAGCGACTGAGGCCATCGCCGAGGCTCTCGGCATACCTGCCTCTGCCGTGGTTTGGACAGGGGGGTGAGCGGCTCTTGTCCCTACGTTTCCAAGAGCATCCGGGGACACCTTTTGAGCATGGTTTGAGCATGGAGCCATTTCGCCAAGTGGTCATGCCGATTAGATACAAGTAGAGCCTAGATTTCTCTAGGCTCTTTTCTGGTAGTCCCAAGGGGAATCGAACCCCTGTTCCCGCCGTGAGAGGGCGGTGTACTAACCGCTATACGATGGGACCGTATTGCCTACTGCTGCCTGCTTTTTTGAATGGTTGGGGAGGAAGGATTTGAACCCTCACCTGACGGTACCAGAAACCGTTGTCCTACCATTAGACCACTCCCCAATGAGTGGAATATCCACTGTACCAGGTGCCAGACAAAAGGCAAGGGGCGGTACCGCCGATGGGGAGGTAGCCTTCAGGGCAGAGGTGTATCCATGGCGGAATCAATCAAGCTGGCTTACTTCATGGCGGTGAAGGAGGGCGCGAGCTACCTCGGGGGGCTCCTGGTGACGGATACGTCCGGCATCCCGCTGGACTTCCGCTACACGGAGCCCATCACGCCGACCCACCTGCAGAGCATCCTCTACGGCAAGTCGCTGGAGCCCCACCTGAAGGAGGAGGTCATTCAGAAGACGCTCCTCAAGGAGCTGAAGACGCCGCCGGATCTGTTCATCCTCAGCGCGACGGAGCTGGCGGGCGGGTGGTCCGGCGATGCGAAGTGCCCGGTGCTGGCCGTGCAGAAGTCCCAGGAGACTCCGCTGGTGAAGGTCGGAACCACCTTCCGGGCGGGTCCTCGCGACATCCTGCTGCAGCTGGCGGAGGGCGCGGCGCCCCTGCGGGTGATGTTCGCGGCCTCGGTGGATGCCGCGGCCCAGGAACAGGCCATGGCCAAGCTGTTGGAGGCGGGCTACCACATGGATCTGACCGAGCCCCTGGAGCGGGTCACGGTGGCGCTGCAGAGCCTGGTCGTGAAGGGTTCCTGATGTTTGGTCGCGTGCGGGGCGCCATGGCGGATGCGGCGGAGACGCTGCGCCGGGCCTTTGCCGGGCTCACCGTCGTGACGGTGGTGCCGGAGCCCTTCCACGTTGGGAGCCGGCGCGGGGACCTGCTCGCGGTCAACCCCAAGCCTGGCCTGGACCTCCTGGCCGTCATGGGCCGAGGGGCTCGGCTCTTCCATGAGGGCGTCCCCTGTCAGGTGCTCCCCCCCTTTGAGGCGAAGCTGCAGGCCGAAGCGGGCTGGGCCCACTGGGGCACCGAGGCCGAAGTGGTCCGCATGACGCCTCTGGAGGCAGGCCGCGCCGCGCGGATCACCGTGCCGCCCCTGCCGCGTCAGGCCCGGACACTGGGCCGGGTGGAGCCGCCGACCTGCCCCGGCACGCGCCGCATCGCCGATCCCCTGGTCCCGTCGGGCACCCGGCGCCTGGACCCCAGGCTCCCCGAGGTGAGCGCCCTGGCGGGCCTGGAGGCCATCCTGGGGCTGCCCATCCCCATCCGCGCCGAAGACATCCAGCGGCTGCCCAAGGGCCTGTGGATGCGCTACAGCCTGCAGCTGGTGCGGGGCACCGGGGAGAATGTGCGGAACCTGGAGGTGCTGGGCCTGTTCTGCATCCCGCGCAAGGGTGTGTCGGACCTGCGCCACGACCCCCGGCAGAGTCGCATCCTGATCCGCCTGGAAGCCTCAGCGGTCCGGGCTCCCAGGGAACCCTTCATCCTGGCCCGGCGCAAGGATGACGGGGCGTTGCTAAGCTGCTTCGTGGAGGGTTCGTGAAGCGCAAAGGCACCCCTAATCCGATTTCCTCGCTGGACGAGACCCTCTCGGGTCTGCCGGAGATGGAGACGGTGGTGCGTCCCAAGGCGCTGGACGAAGGCCGCCGGGCGCCGGCGGAGTGGGCGTTCGTGGCCTATGCGGGAGCGGCGCTGGGACGGGTGTTTCCCCTGCCCAGGGGCGAGCTCCTGCTGGGGCGCGCCTCGGATTGCACGGTGGCGCTGGTGGATGGCGAGGTGAGCCGGCACCATGTCCGGCTCCGGGTGACCGAGGCCGGGATCTCGCTCGAAGATCTGGGCTCAACCAACGGCACCCTGGTCAACGGCGAGCTGGTGCAGGGCTCCGTGTCCCTGGGCGTCGGCGACCGCCTGTCCCTGGGGGGGCACGTACTCAAGCTGGTGTTCCTGGACCCGCTGGAGCGCGCCTTCCACGAGACGCTGCTGGACCTGAGCACCCGGGATCCCCTGACGGGGCTGGCCAACCGCAGCAGCACCCTGGCGGAGTTCCAGAACCGGTTCGGCCTGAGCTTCCGCTACAGCCGTCCCCTGTCGGTGGTCATCTGCGACCTGGACCTGTTCAAGCAGATCAACGACCAGCATGGTCACGGCGGCGGGGACCTGGTCCTGCGCGCCTTCGGTGAGCGGCTCTCGGCGGCCCTCCGGGAGGCGGACCTGGCGGGGCGCATCGGGGGTGAGGAGTTCCTCATGGTCCTCCCTGAGACGGATCTGGCGGGGGCGCGCCTCCTGACGGAGCGCCTGCGCAAGGCGATTGCCGCGAAGCCCATCCTGCTGCCCACCGGCAGCGTCAGCCTCACCTGCAGCATGGGGATGGCCCAGCGGACCATTCCGGACCTGGAAGCTGGCCACCTGCTGGCCCGGGCCGATGCCGCCCTCTACCGCGCCAAGGCCCAGGGCCGGAATCGCGTCTGCGAGGACTGAAGGAATCTCCGCTAGACTCTCGTCGATGCCCCTCGAAACCACCCCCCCCGAGCTGCCTCCTTGGGACCCTGCTGCCGCGCCGGAGGAAGGGGATGTGCTCGAGGATCCCGCCGCGCACCAGTGGGTGCTGGTCCGCTATGTGGGGCAGCCCATGGGGGAAGCCATTCCGCTGTCGGCCCAGGGCCTGGAGCTGGGCCGGGCACCGGAATGCGGGCTCTGCCTCCAGGAACCCCAGGTGAGCCGCCACCACGCCCGGCTGGAGCTCTCGCCCGACCGGGCCTCCGTGAGCCTCTCGGACCTGGGCTCCACCAACGGCGTCTTCGTCAATGGCCGGCGGCTGCCGGTGACGGCCGCCTCCCACCAGCTGGTGGCGGAGGATGTGGTCCGCGTGGGGGGTCATGCGTTCAAGCTCAAGCACATGGATGCCCTGGAGCGGCGCTACCACCGGGACATCGTCGCCCGCACCACGCTGGATCCCCTCACGGGTGTCCACAACCGGGCCACGATCCTGCAGCAGCTCGAGTCCCAGGTGGAGCTGGCCCGGCGCCACCACCGGCAGTTGTCGCTGTTCCTCGTGGACCTGGACCGGTTCAAGCAGGTCAATGACACCTTCGGCCACCGGGCGGGGGACCAGGCCTTGGAGGCCTTTGGCGGGCTGATTCGGCGGCGGCTCCGCAGCTCGGATCCGGTGGGACGCCTGGGCGGGGACGAGTTCCTCGCGGTGCTGCCGGAGACCCCGGTGGACCTGGCCCTCAGCGCCGCCGAGGACTTCCGCCGCTCCCTGGCCGAACGAGCCCTGACCCTCGAGGACGGCCGGGCGATCCAGGTCACCTGCAGCATCGGGGTGGCGGAACTCAAGCTGGAGGATGTCTGCGGTGGGTCCCTCCTGGCGCGGGCCGACGTGGCCCTCTACGGCGCCAAGGACCGGGGCCGGAACTGCGCCGTCGCCGCGCCATGAATGCCCAGCGTCCCCCCGCCCAGATCGGCAGCGTGCGCCTGCTGGAACCCCTTGGCGAAGGGGGCATGGCCCTGGTGTTCCGGGGTGAGGACCGCTTCCGCCCCGGGGTCACCTGCGCGGTGAAGCTGCTGCGTCCGGAGGTGCACCGGGACGCCGACCTCGTGCGCCGGTTCCTGCGCGAGGGCGAGGTGCTGGAGCGCCTCTCGCACCCGGCGCTGGTGGAGATCCATTCCTTCGGAACGAGCAACGGCTGGCCCTATCTGGTGATGGAGTTGCTGCCCGGTGGCAGCCTCAAGGCCTGTCGGGGGGAGGCGCCCGCTGCCCTGGTCCGTCGGCTCGTACCGGTCTGCGGCGCCTTGGGCGTGGCCCATGCCGCCGGGGTGGTGCACCGGGACCTCAAGCCGTCGAACCTGCTCTTCGCCGCCACCGGTCAGCTCAAGGTGACGGACTTCGGGGTCTGCTTCTGGGAAGGGGAAGATGGCCTCACCCGCGCCACCCGCAGCCAGATGGTGGTGGGTACCCTGGGCTACATGGCCCCGGAACAGCACGGAGATCCCCGCCGGGTGAACGGCCGCTGCGATGTGTACGCCCTGGGCGCGGTCCTCTACGAGTTCACCACCGGGCAGCCCTACGCCCAGGTGCAGATCGCCCCGGCGGCCTGCCGGCCCGGCTTCCCCCCCCGGCTCGCCGGGCTGATCATGCGGTCCCTCCAGCCCGATCCCGCCAAGCGCCTGCCGGACATGGCCACCTTTGGCGGGGAGCTGGCCACCTGGCTCGAGAGCGCCGAGGCCGCAGGTTGGGGCGAGGAACCCCTCCCGGGCTTTTCCCTCCGGGAGCGGGAGGCGGCCACGGTGGCGGGGCCGAGGGCCGAAGAGGGTTCCGGCGACCGGCTCGGCCCCTACCTGGATGCCCTGGCCACGGGGCAGGTGGGCGTCCGGCGCGCCGCTGCGGATGGCCTCGTGGCCGCCGCTCGGGAGGACGACGGTCCTTGGCTGGCCGAGGCCCTCACGGCGGCACCGGCCGTCGCCCGCTTTGCCCTGGCGCGGGCCCTGGGCAAGGTCGGAGGCGAGCGGGCCCTGGGTCCGCTGCTCGCCCTGCTGCCCGACCCCTATGCTCAGCGCGAGGCCGCGGAGGCCGTGGCGGAGCTGGCCCTCCGACTGGGCCTGAGGCAGCCCGCGCTCAAGGCCCTCCACGAACCCGGGATGGGGGTGGCCTGGCGCTGGTCCGCCCGGGCGGCCCTGGGGGACGAGCCCTGGTGCAGGGCCCTGTTGGTGGCCTGGAGCAGCCTGGCGCCGCCCTTCCGCATCCAGGCCCTGGAGGCCGCCCAGCAGCTGCCCGACAACCTGCGGAGGCTGGTCAAGACTGCCACCGCCGATGCCGCAGGCAAGGCGCGGGCGCTCTGGGAACAGCTCTGAGCCAGACGCTGGGGCTCAGACCAAGTAGCGCCACCAGATCCAGTAGGCGATGGGGACTGCAGCCCCGGCCCCGGTCAGCCACAGGCCCCGGCCGAGGAAGCCCTTGGGGCCCTTGAGGATGAACAGGCCCGTGAAGGCCAGCACGATGAGCGCCAGGGCATACAGGTCGGCGATGACCGTCCACAGGCGTTTGGGGGCATTCAGGTGCAGCTGGTTCATGGCGTAGAGGACGGGGCGGGGCCGCACGGCCTCCACCAGCACCTTCCCCGTGGGCAGGTCCACCGCATAGCTGGCCTGGTCGTAGTAGAGGTTCAGCGTGTCGTCGTCAGGCTGGAAGGCACTCTTGAAGCGGCCCTCGGGCTTCAGCTGGGCCTGGGCCGCCCGCACCAGGCTATCGGTGGGGTCCGTCTGGCGCAGGGGCTGGATCTGGCGGACCTCTTTCACCTTGGCGTAGTTGGGGTTCCAGCTGGCGATGTGGTTCACCGCCAGGCCGGAGATGGCATAGGCCAGGGTGAGGGCCACGGTGACGTAGCCCACATCCCGGTGGGTGGCGGCGTTCCAGCGTCGCCAGGGTTTGGCCCGGCGGGCCGGTTCGGAAGTCACCCTGGGCCTACTGGACCTCGGCGCCGAGGCCTTCGATGCGCACGATGGTCTTGGGGCCGTTGATCTTGCCATAGTCGGCCGGCTTGCTCAGGGCCTTGGCCTCCTTGTCGCACATGGCCTTCTGCTGCTCGACGGAGAGGACGCGCTTGGACACCGTACCCTCGGCCACCACGGTGCTGCCCTTGGCGTCCATGGGGAAGGCGATGACGCCGTCCTCGACCTTGAACATGATCTCCTTCTTATCGGCACCGATCTTGATCCAGCAGCCACGCTCTTCGCAGACCTCTGTCACGAGGCCCTTCACGCGGACCTTCTTGCCGGCGTAGGCATCGGGGTTGGCAAGGATCTCGGCGACCTTTACCTCCTCCTTGAGGGCGAGGGGCTGGCCGTACTTGCGGGCCCCGGCAGCGCTAAGGCAGGCGGGGAGCAGCAGCACGAGGGCGAGGGCGGCGGGGATGCGCATGGGGCCTCCGGGGAGACTCCGATAATAACCTAGCAGTCGTTAATGGGACCCGGAATCTGCCAGGCCACCCCTATTCGGGTGAAGCGAAAAAGGGAGGCGTCGCCTGTCAGGGTTTCCGGTTCCGCGCCGACAAGCGGTCCAGCAGGTCCCAGAGCTGGTGGCACTCGTCGCAGGATGCGCGAGGCTCGCCGCAGGGAAAGCCCTCCACGCCCATGCCCTGGCACTTGGGGTTGGTGAAGAAGAAGAGCAGGTGGTCCATGGAGGCATGGAGGCGGGCCTGCAGAGCCGGGTCGGGCAGGTTGCGCAGATCCTGGATGAGCTTCCACTCGGCAGCGTTGAGTTCGGGGTGATCGATGGTCTGGGACATGGACGCTCCGGGAAGCCAGTATACGGTTTCCCCGGGGCGGGTCTGCCCCCGGAACAACAGCCTGAAGGTGGAGCCGATCGAGGCCACCTGCGACAGCCACAAGTTCGCCGAGGGCCACCGCTTCTTCGACTGAAAGCACGCCAAGACCTGCGCCGGCCCTTCTCGTTCAGCGGTATTTGGCGGCCATGGCTTTCAATGTCGCCACCAGCTGGGTCCGGAGGCTCTTCGGCTCAAGCACCTCGGCGTCGGCTCCGAACTGCAGGATGAACCGCGTCGGGCCCGAGGGTTCCGTGGCCTGGAAGCTGAGGAGCACGGTGCCCCCCTTCTCTTTGCGGACCTCGATGCCCGGCAGAGCCGGGGGCGCGTCCAGCAGGGCCTGGGGCCAGTTGGTGCCGCTCACCCGAACCTGGATCTGGAAGGGCTCCGTGAGGCTGAACCAGCCGCCGATCTGCAGGTCCCGGGCCCGCTCCAGGGGCTGCTTGTCCGGGATGAGGCCCCGCCGGGCGAGCGCCTTGGCCTCGACGATCCGCGCCAGGCGGAAGTGCCGCGGCTCCTGCTTGGCCGCGTCCCAGGCCAGGAGGAAGGCGCCACCGGAGAAGACGTCGTGGACGAGCGTGAAGGGCACCACCGTGCGGGCACTGGTGCGGCCCGTGGAGGCGGCCTGGTAGGTCAGCTCCAGCTCGCGGGGGCCCTCGGGGTGGCCCAGGGCCAGCAGCACCTGGGTAAGCATCTTCGTGTCCAGGGCCTGCTGGTCATCGGCGCCGCCCCGCACGCAGACATGCTCCTGCAGGGCCTTGAAGAGGTCGCGATCCCGGGTGCTCAGGTGGCTGTCCGCCAGGGCGCGCAGGCCCTCCAGCTGGTCATACCAAAGCTCTGTGGCCGTACCCTCCAGGGCCATGAGGGCCACCTCCAGGGCCATGCGGGCGTGGGGGGTGATGCGGCTGTCCCAGTCGGGCCCCTTCTCCAGGGTGAAGTGGATGAGCGCGGGCCGACCCTGCCGGGCCTTCCCAAAGCGGGCGCCCTGTTCCTCCAGGAGCTGCACGGCCCGGTCCACGGTCCGCATGGCGACGCCGCCCAGCTTCCGCGCCAGGCCCGCCTTGGTGATGCCGCGCTCGCCAGCATCGCGGATGGCCTCCAGCACCTCCTGAAGGCGCTCGGGCTTGACCAGGTGCCCGCCGTCGGGGCGGGGGGATTCGAGGGTTTTCCGGGACGCGGGGCGGGCCATGGCGACCTCCTGGCTCCAGGATTGGTCAGCGACTGTCCAAAGGCAAGGGGTCAAAGCCGTTCGGCGGAGCTCCCACAACTCAAGAACAGGGGCTCTTCCCAGGAGGCGCCGGTCGAAGGCTGTCCCAGCACCGCGTGGGCGCCGGCGTAGAGGGCGCTCCAGAGGGCATTGCGGACCGGCGGCTCGGCCAGGCGTTCCAAGGGGAGGGTGACCCGGGTCTCATGGTCCCAGCCAAGGCGCCGGTTCAGGGCCTTGAGCCTGGCCAAGTGCTCGGCCTGGGTCTGGCTGCCCAGGAAGGGCGTGGCCTCATGGATCTGCTGCTCCTGCTCATGGAAGGGGCCTCGGCCTGCTTCCGCGTTGAACAGGCTCCCTCCCAGGACTTCCGGGGGCAGGGTGGCCCGGGCGGGGTCCCAGACCAGCCCTGAGGCGGCGGCCGCGACCTCTGCGACCCAGTCCCAGGGACTGCCGGTGGCGCACCCCACGGCTTCGGGTGGGGGGACCTGGGCCAGGAGTCCCCGGGCCACGCCCTCGACCCGGTTCCGGAACTGGGCGTAACTCAAGGTACCCCAATCCGGGGCCGAGACTGCCGGCCGCTCCTGGAGGCGCGCAGCACGCTGGATGAGCAGCTCCCGGAGGTTGGTGGCCATGCCGCCCAGTGTGGTCCCTCCTCGGGGGAGCTTGCTAAGTAAAATTGCTAGTCAACCCCACCCGGGACCTGCGGGTCTGTGGGGGTATTGGGTTCCCCACGCCACGCGCTGAGCTACCCACCCCAGGAGACCTCCATGCGACCTTCGCTCCGCACCCTTTCCCTGCTGGCGGTTCCGGCCCTCACGGGCCTGGCCTTGACCCTCGCCTGCGGCGGAAGCTCCAAGTCTTCCTCTGACACCCCCTCGCTGGTCGCTCCGGTGACAGGTGGGGCGGCGATCATCCTCACCGACGCCCCCTCGGACCAGTGGTCTGCCGTGGAAGTGGTGGTCACCAAGGTGACCCTGCTCAACAAGACGGACCATTCCAAGGAAGTGGTGGCCTTCGAGGGCACCAGCGCCAAGATCAACCTGGTGGACCTGGATAGCGTGGGTGAGCTGCTCGCCACGGCCCAGCTGCCCGTGGGCACCTATGACGCGGTGCGCGTCACCATCGACCCCGCCAGCGTGAACCTGGTGACGGCCGGGGGAGTCACCATCCCCAGCGGCCAGATCCACGTGCAGGGGGCCAGCGTGCTGGTGACCCTGAGTGCGGACCTGGTGGTGACCGCTGCCGGCAGCAACGCGGTGCAGCTGGACTTCGACCTGGGGCATCCCCTCTTCCTGGTGCAGCTGCCCAACGGCGACTGGGCCCTGAACCTGCAGGTGAAGCACCGGCCCAACACCAACGGCATGATGGGCATGGCCCAGATGGTCCTGCGGCACCGCCGTGGCACCGTCACCTCTGTCGCGACCAGCAGCTTCCAACTGCACACGGACGCCGGCAACGACCTCACCGTGCATGTGGACACCAATGCCTGGTTCTGGAATGTGGACACCAAGGCCCTGGGGAGCTTCGGAGGCCTGACGGCGGGCAAGAATGTGCTGGTGTCCCTCCGCCTGCAGCCGGACGGCTCGCTCTGGCTGGTGCGGGCGTGGTACAGCGCCAGCGCCCTGCAGGAGTGGACCCCCGAGGGCCACGTCACCAGCGTCGATCTCGTGGGCAAGCGGCTGCTGGTCAGCACCAATGCCGCCGTGCCCAGGGCCTTTGCCATCGACACGGACACCACCTTCACCTTCCAGGGCGGTCAGAGCCTGGGCACCGGCCAGGCGATCCTTTCGAACCTGTGGACGGGCTTCAAGGTCCAGATCGAAGTGAAGGATCCCCTAATTGTCCCGATGCATGCCAAGTCCGTGAACATCCAGCGCGCCGTGGATGGCGGCGTCCTCAAGACTGCCACCGCCACGTCCTTCACCTACCAGCACCCGCAGGCCGCCGATCGCCTCCACGCCTACGCCAGCCCCTTCTCCTGGTGGTATCTGGGCTTCCCCGGCACGGCCTTCTCCAGTTCCGGCACCTTCGCGGCGGCTGTCGCTGGGGCGGGGGACGTCAAGTCCCAGGGCGTGAGCGACCTGGTCTGGAACTCTGGCACCAGCGCCTGGGACGCGAGCAACGCCATCTTCCTGCCCGTGAACCTGCCCCAGGGCACCATCAGCAGTTCCTACAACGGTGGCCAGCTGGGCTTCACCTTCGTCAACAGCGCCAACGCGAGCCAGGCCATCACCGTCACTCTGAACACCACGGTCGGTGCCCAGCCCTCCGTGCTCGAAGTCGTGAAGCAGGGCAGTGTGGTGACGGTCGTTCCCATCGACCTGAGTGCCTGGGGCACCAAGCTGGTAGCTCCCGCCAAGGTCCGGGTGGCCGTGGTGCCCAAGCCCGACAACAGCTTCGCGGCCTACGCGGTGGTGGTTTTCACAGGCTTCTGATGTTGGCCATCTGAAAATACGAACGGTGCCTTGGCGCCGTTCGTATTTTCAGGCCCGGGCGCTCACGGCGCCCACGGTGAAGCCTGGGTACCGGTCCATGAGCGGCCGCGGGGGTGGCACGAACTGGAGGTCGCTGAAGCCTGCGTGGAGCAGAGCCGCCTCCCAGGCCTCGGGGGTGAGAAAGCCATGGCTGGGCCGCCAGCGGGGGTCCAGGGTGACGTCCGTGAAGCTCTTGATGAACCCGAAGAAGAACTCCAGGTAGAGGGGGGTGCTCAGGTCGGGTTTCATGCACTCGCCAATGACCAGTCGGCCGCCGGGTTTCAGATGGCCCCGGAGGTCCACCAGGGTGCGCTCGAGGTCCTGGGCCACGTGCAGCACGTTGATGCCGATGATGGCATCCAGGCTCTGGGGGGCGATGCCCTGGTCTCCTAGGGGACGGTTCAGGTCCAGGGACTGGAACTGGAGGGGCAGGCCGGGCGCGGCCGCCTTGAGCTCCCGCTGGGCGCGGCGGAGGAAGGTCAGGGCGACGTCTGTGAACCGGTACTCGGCGATGCGGCTCGCCCAGCCCTCCTCGGCGCCCTGGTGGGCCACCAGCTGGGCGAAGGAACCGGCTCCGGCGCCCAGCTCCAAGACGCGGGCGCCTTCCGGCAGGCCCTCCCGCAGCGCGAGCAGGGTCAGCAGGTTGTTGGGAAAGTAGCCCAGGTTCTCGTTGCGGAAGTAGGCCAGCCAGAGTGGGTAGAGCGTCAGGTCAAAGAGCAGGCCCTCGCCGGGCTTCCCCTCCGTGAAGAACGGCTGGATGTGCGAGCGCACCCCGTCGAGCAGGTCGAAGTTCCCGGCATGACCCGGCACCTCCTCCTCCGCGATCCGGCGGAGCTCGGTCAGGTCCAGGTCCGGGTCCCCCCGCAGGACGTAGGTCTCGCCCTCCCGCGCCAGCAGGCCCTCGACGGCCAGGAAGGGCAGCATCCAGGCCAGGGGCTTGCGGCACTGCGCCGGCAGGCCTGCACAGAGGTCCTCCAGGGTGACTCCGGACCGCAGGCGCGGCTCCCAGCCGAGATCCATCAGCAGCAGCAGGCAGGTGCGCGCGGTGTAGAGTTCCGAGGCCCAGTGGAGCAGCAGGAAGGGGCGGGAGAAGAGGCGCGTGATGTCCGCACCATGGGGCCCCAGGAGTTCGAGGCTGGGAGGAACCTCGAAGGGGCCCCGGTGCAGGGCCATCAGTCCATCATCTCGCTGATGCTCCGTCCCCCGTGGATGCGCAGGATCGCATCGCCGAAGAGGGCGGCGGTGGAGAGGACCTTGAGGAAGGGCAGGGCCTTCGCCGTCGCGGGCGAGACCGGGATGCTGTCCGTGACCACGAGCTCGTCGAGGTTCGCGGAGTTGAGGGTCTCGACGGCCCTGCCTGAGAGCACGGGGTGGGTGACGCCCACGCGCACGGTGCGGGCGCCGAGCTCACGCAGGATGCGGGCCGCCTCCTTGATCGAGCCGCCGGTGGCGATCTCGTCGTCGTAGATAATGGCGTCCTTCCCCTCCACGTCACCGATGAGGGCCACGCTCTGGGCCTGTTCGGAGTCGTCGAAGCGGCGCTTGTCGATGATGGCCATGGGCACCGAGAGGCGCTTGGCGAAGTGGCCGGCGAACTTGGCGGCGCCGGCGTCCGTGGCCACCACGGCGGCGTTCGAAAGGTCCTTGGTCAGGAAGTAGTTGGTGAGGATGGGCGTGGCCAGCAGCTGGTCCGCGGGCTTGCGGAAGAAACCCAGGATCTGCGGCGCGTGGAGCGTCATGGTGAGCACGCGGTCAGCGCCGGCGGTCTCGAGCAGGTCAGCCACCAGGCGGGCGGTGATGGAGATGCGCGCCTCGTCCTTCTTGTCGCTGCGGGCGTAGGGGAAGTAGGGCAGCACGGCGGTGATGCGGGCGGCCGAGGCGAACTTCAGCGCGTCGATGAGGATCAGCAGCTCCAGCAGGTGGTCGCTGACGGGCGGGCAGGAGGACTGGATGACGAAGACATCGGCCTCGCGGACGTTCTCCTCCACCTTCACCTTGATGTTCTCGTTGGAGAACCGGGTCACCTTCAGGCGACCGAGCGGCATGCCCATGTGTGTCGTGATGCCCCGCGCCAGATCCGGGTGGCTGCTCCCGGAAAAGACCTTCATCTCGCCAAACATGGATCCCCCGATGGTGGTCTTAGTGTAGCCGACCCGTCCGGGGGGTGGGCATCACATGGGAGCTCCTTGAGAGTGAACGGATCCTAGACCCGTCCGCCGCCGACACGCTCGATGTGCGCGCCCACACCCTGGAGCTTTTTTTCCAGGCCTGAGTAGCCCCGGTCCAGATGATAGATGCGGTCCACAACCGTCTCGCCCTGGGCCACGAGGCCGGCGATGACGAGGGCGGCGCTGGCCCGCAGGTCCGTGGCCATCACCGTGCAGCCAGTCAGGTCCGCGGGGCCCGCCACGATGGCCGTGTGGCCGTCCGTGCGCAGGTTGGCGCCCAGGCGCTCCAGCTCCATGGCGTGCTGGAAGCGGTTCTCGAAGATGCCCTCATTGATGACGCTGATGCCGTGGGCCTGGGTCATGACCGCCATCACCTGGGCCTGCAGGTCCGTGGGGAAGCCCGGAAAGGGCAGGGTGGTGATGTCCTTGGAGCGCAGCTTCTGGCTGGCTTCCCGCTGGATGCGCAGCTGGCGGCCGTCCTGGCCCTCGCGCTCGGTGATCACGCAGCCCGAGCGCTCCAGCAGGTCCAGCAGGGAGCGCAGGTGTTCGGGCTCGCAGCGGTCCAGCACCACGTCCCCGCTGGCCGCGGCCACGGCGCAGAGGTAGGTGCCGGCCTCGATGCGGTCGGGAATGACCACATGCTCGCAGCCGTGGAGGCGCTCGACCCCGGTGACCGTGAGGGTCCCCGTGCCAATGCCCTCGATCTGGGCGCCCATGTCCACCAGGAGCTGGGCCAGGTCGCCGATTTCCGGCTCCTGGGCGGCGTTCCGGAGGACGGTGACCCCTTCCGCCAGGGTCGCGGCCATGAGGATGTTTTCCGTGGCGCCCACGCTCACCTTCTCGAACAGGTGGTCGATGGCCTTCAGTCGGCCCTGCACCGAGGCGTGGATGTAGCCGTGGCTGATCTCGATCACCGCACCCATGCGCTCGAGGGCCTCCAGGTGCAAGTTCACGGGCCGCGCGCCGATGGCGCAGCCGCCGGGCAGGCTCACCGTGGCCTTGCCGAAGCGGGCCAGGAGGGGGCCCAGCACCAGGATCGAGGCCCGCATGGTCTTCACTAGGTCGTAGGGGGCCTTGGGGTCGTCACTGCCCGCGCAGGCCAGGGTGCCCTTGAGCTCGAAGCCTTCGCCCTCAGGCTCCAGGTTGGCCTCGGTGCCCAGGGCCTGCAGCACCTTGACCATGGTGCGGATGTCGGCCACGGCGGGCAGGTTCGACAGGACCACGGGCTCCGGGGTCAGCAGGACCGCCGCCAGGCAGGGCAGTGCCGCGTTCTTGGCACCGGACACCCGGATGCGCCCCAACAGGGGGTGGCCGCCTTGAATCACCAGTCTGTCCATCGAATCTCCCGCCATCCAGCGTAGCCCATCCGGTGGGGCCAAAGACCCGCGCTCGGGGTACCGAGACGCATTTCTTGTCCCGGAAAGGCGCCGTTGGCCTGAAAATCCCCCCATGTCCCATCCCGCGATGCGTCCCCCCTGTGGCACCCGGCTGCTCCGTTTCGTGGGGGACCGGGCGGTCTTCAGCCTCGACCATCCGGATTCCGGAGCCCCCGGCTGGCAGGCCTACCTGCGCACGAACCTCACTCGCGGGGCGCGGATGCGGGAGGAGACCCTGAGCCTGCTCGGGGAGAAGCTGCGCGATCCCGCGGGCTCCTCCTGGCGGGACATCCCCCTCCAGCCCACCCCCGGTGGCTGGACCCTGGACCTGGCCCTCACGGAGTCGGGTCCCTTCCTCGCCAAGGCCTACTGCGTGGACCCCGAGGGCTTCCAGCACTGGCCCGAGGGCGAGAACGTGGGGATCACGGTCCATCCGGATCGGCTGCGCACCGCCAACACCCTCTATTGTGCGTTCCCCCGGATGTTCGGCGGCGCGGCCGGTCGCCAGCGGGCGGAGCTGGCGGAGACCATCCTGGAACTGGACCGGGCGGACTACACCGTGATCCCGCCCTCGGGACGGCTGCGGGACCTCACGGCCGAGGTGCCCCACATCTTCGAGCGCCTGGGCTGCCGGATCCTCCACCTGCTGCCCGTGGGCCCGGTGCCCACCACCCACGCCCGGATGGGCCGCTTCGGCAGTCCCTACGCCCAGCTGGACCTCACGGCCATCGATCCCGCCCTGGTGGACTTCGACCAGCGGACCACGGGCGAGGACCAGTTCCGGGAGCTGACCTCCGCCGTCCACCAGCGGGGTGGCCAAGTCTTCCTGGACATCCTCGTGAACCACACCGGCTGGGGCTCCCGCCTACTGGAGCACCGTCCGGACTGGTTCCGCCGGAACCCGGACGGGACCTTCCACAGCCCCGGCGCCTGGGGCAACACCTGGGCGGACCTGGTGGAGCTGGACCAGGGCAGCCCGGCCCTCTGGGACACGGTGGCCCGGGCCCTGCTGGTCTGGTGCGGGCGGGGCGTGGACGGCTTCCGCTGCGACGCGGGCTACATGGTGCCGCTGCCCGCTTGGCAGTACATCACGACCATGGTCCACCAGGCCTATCCCGAGGCCGTGTTCCTGCTGGAGGGGCTGGGTGGCGCCTGGGAAGCCACCGAGACCCTGCTCACCCGGGGCGGCATGCACTGGGCCTACTCCGAGCTCTTCCAGAACTACCAGCCCACGGAGGTGGCCACCTACCTCGACCACTGCCTCCGGCAGGGGGAGCGCGCGGGGCTGCTGGTGCACTACAGCGAGACCCACGACAACCTGCGGCTCGCGGCCCAGGGGGCGGGCTGGTCCCGCCTGCGGAACCGGCTCTGCGCCCTGGCCAGTCAGAACGGGGGCTTCGGCTACACCTCCGGGGTGGAGTGGCTGGCCACCGAGAAGGTCGATGTCCACGAGGCCCGGGATCTGGCCTGGGGCGCGGAGCCCAACCTGGTCGAGGAGCTGGCGGGCCTCGGCCGCCTGCTGGCGGAGCATCCCTGCTTCTTCGATGGCGCCGAGGTCCGCCGCCTGAGTCTCGCGGAGGCCCCGGTCCTGGTTCTGCTGCGGACCTCCGCCGAAGGCCTCGACCGGACGCTGGTGCTCGTCAACCTGGACCCGGAACAGCCCCAGCCCTGTCGCATCGAGGCCCCGGTCTGGGCCGACTTCGGCGATGCTTCCGTGGACCTCCTGGGCCAGCCAGGCCCTGTCCGGAAGGTGCTGCTGGGCGGGGCGCGGCGGCTCCTCCTGCCGCCTGGCGGCAGCTACTGTCTTGCTGCCCAGCCGACCCCCCGGGGCTTGGCGGGCGAGGCCTACCGGGAGGCCCGGGCCCAGGCGGCCTGGGCCCTCCAGGCCATGGCCGCGGTCCATCCGGCGGAAGCCCTCGGCCCCGGAGACTGGCGCGAGCTGGCCGGGCGCGTCGCCCGGGATCCTGCCGGTTTCCTGGCCGCCCTGCCTAACCTGGAGGGTGGCCTGCTCCGGCAGGACCTGCTGGCCGCCCTGGACCAGGCCCAGCGGGCCGGGGCCTTCCCCCGGGTGACCCTCTGGCAGGCCGAAGACCTGCGGCGGGTGAGTCTCGTGGCCCCGGACCACTGGCTGCTGCTCTGGGAGACCACACCCTTCGAGGCCACCCTCGCCATGGCGGGCCACCCCAACCTGCACCTGCGCAGCATCTCCGTGGCCGGCGGCCACATCGCCGCCGTGCCGCCCCAGCCCGCGCGAGTCGGGGCGGCCACGCTGCACCTGCATCGCCACCAGGCGGGCGAGGGGCTGCTCCAGGCGGACCTCCAGTTCCTGCCGGTGGTGCCGGAGCCCATGCGGCTCGGCCGCGACGGGCTGGCGCTCCTGACCAATGGGCGCGGCGGCATGGCCCGGCTCCACGCGGATCTCGGTGCCATTACCTCCAAGTACGACTGCCTCCTGGCCGCAAACCTGCACCCCTCGGCCCCCTCGGACCGCCACGTGCTGGTGAAGCGCTTGCGGGCCTGGGTCAACGCCGACGGCTTCATCAGCCCCCTGAATGGCCTGAACCTCACGCACTTCGAGGCGGGTCCGCCGGTCCGGTGGACCTTCCTGGCCAGCGCCGGGGATGGGTGCCGGGTGGAGCTCCACCTCGAGGCGGAGATGCTCCCGGACCACAACACGGTGGCGCTGCGCTGGTCCCGGCCCGCCCAGGACGCCGGTGCCAGCGACCTGCCGGTGGACCGCCAGGTGCGGCTCACGGTGCGGCTGGACCTGGAGGACCGCTCCTTCCATGGCGAGACCCGCCTCGACCCCGCGCTGGAAGCCCACTTCGCGGCGTCCATCCAGAGCGTGGAGGATGCCGTCGGCTTCGCGTTCACGCCGGCTCCGGGCCGCCAGCTCCAGGTGACTGCGGACGCCGGGAGCTACCGGTCCCAGCCCGAAGCCTGCCGGGACATCCCGCATCCCGTGGAGCGTTCCCGGGGGCTCTTCGCTGTCGGGGACGCCTGGAGCCCGGGCTGGTTCGACCTGTCCCTGCCCCCAGGCGCCGAGGTGTCCCTGCGCATCGATGCCGAAGGACCCAGCGCCGAGGCCTCGGTGCCGGCCCCGGCCCCGCCGGCCCGCGACCTTCCCGAGCGGCTCCACCTGGCGCTCGGCGCCTTCCTGGCCCGCCGCGAGGCGGGGCTCACGGTTATCGCCGGCTACCCCTGGTTCCTGGACTGGGGCCGGGACACCCTCATCGCCAGTCGGGGCCTGCTGGCTGCGGGCTGGGCCGAGGACGCAGGGCTGATCCTCAGGACCTTCGCGGCCCTGGAGGAGGGCGGTACCCTGCCGAACATGCTGGGCGCCGACACCACTGCGGACCGGGATACCTCCGACGCGCCCCTCTGGCTGGCCGTGGCCTGCGAGGAGGCCGCCGATCAACTGGGCCCGACCTTCTTCCAGGCGGACGCCGGGGGCCGGACCGTGCTCGAGGTCCTCACCTCCCTGGGCGAGCACCTGCGCAAGGGTGCCCTCAATGGCGTAGGCATGGATCCCGGGTCGGGTCTGCTGTGGAGCCCCGCGCACTTCACCTGGATGGACACCCGCTACCCCATGGGCTCGCCCCGGGAGGGCTACCCGGTGGAGATCCAGGCCCTCTGGGTTCGGCTGCTGCGCCTGCTGGAGCGCCTCTTCGCGCCCAGCGACGGGGAGCCCTGGGCGGATACCGCCGCCCGGGCCGAGGCCTCCCTCGACGCCTTCTGGCTGGAGGACCGGGGCTGGTTCGCCGATGTCCTGCTGGCGGAGAAGGGGGTACCGGCGGCCCTGGCCGTCCCCGCGGATCACCTGCGGCCCAACCAGCTCTTCCTGATCTCCCTGGGCCTGGTGGCTGGCGACCGGGCTCGCCGGGCCGTGGCCGCCTGCGCCCGTCACCTGCTGGTGCCAGGGGGGTTGCGCAGCCTGGCACCGCTGCCTGTGACGGTGCCGCTGCCCATTCCGGCCCCCTGGGGCGGCACCCTCAACGACCCGCTGCAGCCCTACTGGGGCCGCTACGAGGGCGACGAGGACACCCGGCGCAAGCCCGCCTACCACAACGGCACGGCCTGGGTCTGGCAGCTGCCCATGCTCTGCGAGGCCCTGGACCTGGCCTGGGATGGGGATGCCGCAGCCCGTGCCACGGCCCGGGCCTGGCTGGCCTCCGTCGGTCCGCTCCTGGATGTGGCGTGCCTAGGGCAGTTGCCCGAGCTCCTGGAGGGCGACGCGCCCCACGGCCAGCGCGGCTGTGACGCCCAGGCCTGGAGCGTCAGCGAGGCCCTGCGGGTCTGGAGGGCGCTGCATCCCTGAATCAAGTGTTATGGGTCAGCGGTTTAGGCCCTAGAATGGCCCATGGTATCTTCGCGTCCCGCCTCCTTCCTGGGCGATCTGGATCTGCACTTGCTGGGCGAGGGTACCCACCTGCGGGCCTACGAGAAGCTGGGTGCCCACCCCTGTGAGGTGGATGGCGTCGCGGGCGTAAATTTCGCGGTCTGGGCCCCGAACGCCCGTTCGGTGAGTCTGGTCGGCGACTTCAACGGCTGGGATGGGCGGCAGCAGCCCATGCGCCAGGCGGGTCCCAACGGGTTCTGGGAGACCTTCGTTCCGGGCGTGGGCCCAGGGGCGCTCTACAAGTTCGAAATCCACGGACCTGAAGGTAACCTTCTCCCTCTGAAGGCCGATCCCTTCGCGTTCCGCTGTGAGCGGTCACCGGGCACTGCCTCCATCGTCCATGGCCTGCCGGAGCGCCCCTGGGGCGACGGGGCCTGGATGGAACAGCGCCGCCGGACCCAGGCCCACGCCGCGCCCATGAGCATCTACGAGCTGCACCTGGGCTCCTGGCGCCGCCGGCCGGACGGCACCTTCATGAGCTACCGCGAGATCGCCGCCGAGCTGGCGCCCTACGCGAGCTGGCTCGGCTTCACCCACATCCAGCTGCTGCCCATCATGGAGCACCCCTACGATCCGTCCTGGGGCTACCAGCCCCTGGGTCTCTTTGCGCCCACCAGCCGCTTCGGCGGACCCGAGGACTTCCGGGAGTTCGTGGACACCCTGCACCAGGCGGGCCTGGGGGTGATCCTCGACTGGGTGCCCGCGCACTTCCCCGAGGATGCCCACGGCCTGGGACAGTTCGATGGCACCTACCTCTATGAGCATGCGGATCCGCGGCAGGGGCGCCACACGGACTGGGGCACCCTGATCTACAACTACGGGCGCACCGAGGTCCAGAACTTCCTCTTCGCCAACGCCCTCTTCTGGCTGGACCAGTACCACGTGGATGGACTGCGCGTGGACGCGGTGGCGTCGATGCTCTACCTGGACTACAGCCGCGAGGAAGGTCAGTGGATCCCCAACCGCTACGGCGGCCGGGAGAACCTGGAGGCCGTCGCCTTCCTGCGCCGCCTGAACGAAGTGGTCTACAGCCAGTTCCCGGACGCCTTCACCGTGGCGGAGGAATCCACGGCCTGGCCCGGCGTGTCCCGGCCCACGGACCAGGGCGGCCTCGGCTTCGGCTTCAAGTGGGACATGGGCTGGATGCACGACACCCTGCGCTACCTGGGCCAGGGCATGATGGCGCGCCCGCACCACCACGACGACATCACCTTCTCGATGCTCTACCACGATGCCGAGAACTACGTCCTCCCCCTCTCCCACGACGAGGTGGTCCACGGGAAGCACAGCCTCTATGGCCGGATGCCCGGGGATCCCTGGGAGCGCCTGGCCAACCTGCGGCTGCTCTATGCCTGGCTCTACGCCCATGGCGGCAAGAAGCTGCTCTTCATGGGCGGCGAGTTTGCCCAGGGGCTGGAGTGGAACCACGACACGGCCCTGGACTGGGGCCTCCTGGATAAGCCGGGCCACAAGGGCATCCACGACCTGCTGCGGGACCTGAACGGGCTCTACCGTCGGCTGCCGGCCCTGCATGAGGGGGACTGCCAGGGGGGCGGCTTCGCCTGGATCGACTGCGGCGACCGCTTCAACAGCGTGCTCACGCTGCTCCGTCGCGCCTCGGACCCCGGGGACTTCGTGGCTGCCGCCTTCAACTTCACCGCGCTCCCCCAGCATGGCTACCGCATCGGAGTGCCGGCAGCGGGCGTCTATGTGGAGCTGCTCAACACCGACTCCACCCACTATGGTGGGCGCAACCTGGGCAACACCGGGCGGATCCAGACCGAGCCCATTCCCGCCCACGGCTTTCCCCAGTCCCTGAACCTCACCCTCCCGCCCCTGGCCGCGCTGTTCCTGCGGCCTGAGTCTGCCTCCTCTTCGCCTCGCCCCTAGGACGCTTCATGGACAAACTTCTCCCCAAGCTGCAGCAACTGACCCAGAACCTCTGGTGGACCTGGAAGCCCGAGGTCCGCACGATCTTCCGGGATCTCGACATCGAGCTCTACCACCGGGCCCACCAGAACCCCATGTCGGTCCTGAAGCAGATCTCGCCCGAGCAGCTGGAGCAGCGGGCGGCGGATGTGGACGTGCCGGCCCGGGTCGACCGCGCTCTGCGGCAGCTGCATGAGTACCTCACGCCCGTCACCACCTGGGGTCTCACCCACGCCGGGGCCATGCGCTCCCGGCCCATCGCCTACTTCTGCATGGAGTTCGGCATCCACGAGTCCCTGCCCATCTACTCAGGTGGCCTCGGCATCCTGGCGGGTGACCACCTGAAGTCCGCTTCGGACCTGGGTATTCCCCTGGTGGGCGTGGGCCTGCTGTATCACGAGGGCTACACCAGCCAGGTGCTGGACGCCAACCTCTGGCAGCAGGATGTGGTGGAACCCTACGACGTCGCCGATCTGCCGCTGGTCCATACGGTGGACCGCCATGGCGAGCCCGTGTTCGTCTCCGTGGAGCTGCCGGGACGCCTGGTGCACGCCGCGGTGCTGGAAGTCCAGGTCGGCCGCATCCGGCTGATCCTCCTGGACACCCGCGTCAAGAAGAACACCCCCAAGGACGTGGCCCTGGCGGCCCGGCTCTACGGCGGCGACCAGCGCATGCGCATCGAGCAGGAGCTGCTGCTCGGCGTCGGCGGCGCCCGGGCCCTGCGGGCCCTCGGCATCAACGCCAGCGTGTTCCACCTGAACGAGGGCCACTCCGCCTTCGCGCTGCTGGAGCGGGCGCGGTACCGAATCCAGCACGATGGCATGGATCCCCACAAGGCCCTGCAGGAGGTGGCTTCGGCCTCGGTGTTCACCACCCACACTCCCGTGGATGCCGGCCATGACCGCTTCCCCGCGGAGCTGGCGGCGGAGCACCTGCATGCCCTGGCCGAGGGTCTGAAACTGTCCCTGGACGAGGTCATGGGCCTGGGCCGGGTGAATCCCCATGACCACGGCTCCCCCTTCCTGCCCACGGTGCTGGCCCTCAAGCTGACCCGCCGCGCCAACGGGGTCTCCGCGCTGCACGGCGTGGTGTCCCGAAAGATGTGGAACCACCTCTACCCCGGCCTGCGGGAAGAGGCCGTGCCCATCGGCCACGTCACCAATGGCGTCCACCTGCCTTCCTGGCTCGCCACCGAGATGCACCATCTCTACGAGGCCCACCTGGGCGTGGCCTACCAAAGCTCCCTGACGCGGCCAGACACCTGGACGAAGATCACGTCGGTCTCCAACGCGGAGATCTGGGAGACCAAGCAGGTGCTCAAGGCCCGGACCATCCGCTTCATCCGCGGCCGCTCCGCCAAGATGCGCGAGCGCCTCGGCCTGCCGGCCATCGAGCCGCCGCCCCTGGATCCGGATGCGCTGACCATCGGCTTCGCCCGCCGTTTCGTGCCCTACAAGCGGCCCGACCTGCTCTTCACGGACCTGGAGCGCCTGGACCGGCTGGTGAACAACCCCGAGCGGCCCGTGAACCTCATCTTCTCGGGCCGGGCCCATCCTGCGGACCAGACGGGCAAGGGCCTCATCCAGAGGGTGTCCCAGCTCCTCGAGGACCCGCGCTTCCGCCACCGGATCCTCTTCATCGAGAACTACAACATCCGGGTGGGGCGCATGCTCTACCAGGGCATCGACGGCTGGCTGAACAACCCCCAGCGCCCCCTGGAAGCCTGTGGCACCAGCGGCATGAAGGTGGTGCTCAACGGCGGCCTGCACATCTCCGTGCGGGACGGCTGGTGGGCCGAGTCCTACGACGGTGAGAACGGCTTCGCCATCGGCAGTGGCGAGATCCACGCAGACCAGGCCGTTCAGGACCAGCGCGACGCCGATGACCTCTTCCGCCTGCTGGAAGAGGAAGTGGTGCCGCTCTACTACGAAAACCGCAATGCCGCAGGCGTGCCCAACGGCTGGGTGGAACGCATGAAGCACTCCATCCGCACCCTGGCCTGGCGCTTCAATGCCGACCGCATGGTGCAGGACTACACCGAGCACCTCTACCTGCCCGCCGCCATCGGCAGCAGCTGCCAGATGCCACCTCCTTGAGGCGGTAGACCGCTCCCCCCAAATCTAAGAATTAGCTTCTAAAGAACCTAGCCTCCCTGCCGATAGGGTGGCTAAGGGGATGTCCGGGATGACCCTAGCAGTGGTCCATCAATCGGAAGCTGATCGGCTGAACACGGAGCGCCGGGCCTTCCTGGCATTGCTCCGCATGTCGAACACCCTGTCCAGTCCCCGGGAGATCGCGCAGCAGCTGATCGTCGTCGTCCGTGAGATCTCCGCCTGCGAGGCCATCGGCATCCGCCTGAAGGTCGGCCCTGAGTATCCCTATGTCGTGACCCAGGGTTTCACCGAGAGCTTCGTGAAGCTGGAGAACAGCCTCTGCATGGAAGACGGCGAGGGGCGGCTGCTGCGCGATGCCCAGCGCCACCCCCTGCTGGCTTGCATGTGCGGGGCGGTGCTCTCCGAGCGCGTCGACCCGGCCCAGGCCTTCATCACCGAGAGGGGTTCCTTCTGGACCAATGCCACCTCGGACCTGCTGGCCTCGGCCCCGGCGCTGCCGCTCACCTGCGCCATCCGGAATCGCTGCCACACGGCAGGGTTCGAGACCGTGGGCCTGTTCCCCATCCGCCGGGACGGGGTCACCTACGGCATGATCCAGTGCAATGATGCGCGCCGCGACCGCTTCACCCCGGAGAGTCTGGCCATGCTGGAGGCGCTCGCCGACGGCGCCGCCCACCTGCTGCAGGTCACTATGGCTTAGCTGTCGGCTCTCGGTCAGGCGAGGCCGAGGCGCTTGAAAGTGCGCTTCTTTCCGTCCTCGACCTCGGGCTGGTCGAAGGGGTCCAGGTCCAGGGCGAAGCCGAGGATGCCGATGATGGCCTGCCAGGCCATCATGAAGGCGCCCACTTCCCGCTCGCTGAGGCTGGGCAGGGACCAGCGCAGCAGCGGCACGCCCGCGGCCTCCAGGGCGCCGGCGGTGCCTTCGGCCTGGGCGCGGAGGATCTCGCCGCCCTGGAGCGCGGCCAGGCCCGGATAGGGCGAACCCGGCGGGGGATCCAGCTTCTCGGGGGCAGCGGCACCCTCGACGGTCATGAGGATCACACCCAGGTTGCGCGGCCCGGCCATCCAGCGCTGGAGCTGGCTGTGCTGGTCCACGGGGCCCACGGCGCGGATGGGGGTGAAGCCCTTGCGGGTGCCGTCCCTGGCGACCTTGCCCAGGGACTCGGCCACCAGCTGCACCCACCAGGCCGACAGGTTGTCCAGGCGCATGGCGTAGGGCATGAGCACCCACTCGGTGACGCCCTGCTGGTGCGCGTCCAGCAGCAGGTCCACGGTGGCGGCGATGCGGTCATGCCAGGGGCCGGCGCCGGCCTCCACTTGGGCCATGACCTCGCGGCCGCCCTGGAGGAAGGCGGCGGCATCGCGGCCCAGCCAGGCCAGGGGCAGGGTGCCGATGGGCGTGAAGGCGGAGAACCGTCCCCCGACTTCGACGGGGATGGGCAGGATTTTGCAGCCGTTGGCGCGGCCCCAGGTGGCCAGGGGGTTGGCGTCATCCTGGGTGATCAGGACGGGCGGGGCCAGCTCCGCGAAGCCCGGCAGGGCGCGGAGCCGCGCGACCCAGGTCCAGAGCTCCAGGGTCTTGCCGCTCTTGGAGGCCAGCACCAGCTGGTCACCGGCCTGCAGCCGGAACTCCGGTGCGGGCTCGGGGGAGGCCAGGGGCACCCAGTTGCTGAAGGCGCGGTCGCTGCCGAAGGCGCGGATGAGCGTCTCCGAGGGCAGCATGGAGCCCCCGATGCCGCACCAGAG
>Ga0194052_1000173_pt1 | contig 46439 bp, 44 predicted proteins | sample SepL226m_MetaG_FD_160117 | JGI IMG/M metagenome (GOLD analysis project Ga0194052, IMG submission 160117) | Anoxic zone freshwater microbial communities from boreal shield lake in IISD Experimental Lakes Area, Ontario, Canada - Sep2016-L227-6m | ecosystem: Environmental > Aquatic > Freshwater >...
CTTCACAACATCACTTCTAATATAGCCTTCTGCAAACATGACGTCATCTACAAATCATTGTTTCTTGAGTCATTGGATTGCTTTTTCTACATCTTCACCACTGTATCCTCTTTGGTACATTTTGATTTTTAAGTCTCTTTCCGTCTTAGGATAACGGTAAAGATATTTAATGGCATATTCATAAGCAGTGAGCATAAATTGAAAAATTAAATCATAAAGGTTGAATATCAAATAATATTTTATTATGTGATGTCTCCCTTTCTTAAAGGGACCTCGGTCCAGCTTTGCTGGGGAAGTCCGACAGGACAGAGGGATTAAAATCCTCCCCCACTGCCTGCCCCGCAGAATTGCGGTGGTCGTGGTTCCTCCCGCAGTATTTGCGGGACAGGCTCTCCTTCATGGAAGGAGGACATCAATTCATTCAATTCCTATCTCTTCATTCCAAATTCGATAGTCCTACCGTCGTTTTCAAACAATGCGACGATGTAACCATCCAACTTTTTTTTCTGCTCAGTAACACTTTTGATCAAGGCTTCATGCATAAAGAATTCCTTAAACTCTTCCATAATAGCAATAAGGTCACTGTCATCACTTACAAATCACAAATCCACTCTATCATCGATATTGAAGTTAGCATCCTTTCTCATCTGATTGAGGAATCTAGAGATCTCACGAGCGACTCCTTCTCTCTGGAGCTCTGGAGTGAGTTCAAGATCGAGCTTTGCAATGATATTCCCATCGATGGCCATATCATCACTATCGAGTCCTTCATAGGCGATTTCATATTCATTCTTTTCTAAAATCCATTCATTACCTGCATCATCAAAAATACAGATGCGTTCCTCGTCTAATTCTTTGATCTGACCTTGTTTTCCGAGTTGGATGATCTTCCCGGTATCCTTTCCAAATTTTGCAGACAGTTGTCCTCCCAAAGGTTTGAATATCTTGGTAATAGAAATATCTTGAGCAAATGCAGTAACTTGTTTTACATTAACTTCTTCTTTGATAATATCTTGATATTTGTCGAGAATTTTGGTGAGTGCAGACATCGAGAATATGACATAAGATAAAATATACTTACTCAGAAGTATAAAAATATTCCAAACAAATACAATCCCAAACCGTTAAAACTTTGTTTCTTGGATGTGGGAATGATCTGATGTATCATAGGTAAAAAATGTCGTAGAAGGGAAAAGCTGAAGAAGTTCCTTTTGGATATACTCCTGCATACCTAGGATATTTTTTCTGTTGTCATCGCTAAATCCATGACTAAAGCGAGGATCTTTTATGAACGATGGATCGTAGGAAGAGAAAAGTTTATAGGCATGTTGTGTGGCATCTTTGAAGGCAAGTTTTTTTCTTTCTATGGTGGAAAGTGTATGGTCTACACCAAACATACGAAAAAATTCAGGGTGAGAAGTACCATAATAACGATTATTCATAAGGTATTTTTCAATAATTCTTGTTTCATTATTTCGTCACTTACACTGTTTCCTTTTCATATTGTAGATAAATTCTTTCCTTTCATCCAAAGTAAGGACCTCATGGATATATATCCTATGGATAGCCACCATTTCTTGAATACTTGCTCCGCGGGCAGTATTGATAGAAAAGGGCTCTGCGTCTCTTGTTGCTTCTGTCATCTTTGGGCTACTAGGTCAAAGTCAGTCATGTTCTAGTGCAAAGACAAACTCACCGAGCATATTCCCAGGAGTAAGAAAAAGTCTGGCAGAATCTAAGAAGTTATCATTAACATAACGCCAATGCTCTTGATCTATCTCTTGATTTTCTATCATAATATCAAAAGTGCGTTGATCTACCTCCACCTCATCTCGTCCTTCTTTACCAGCTTTGAGAAGAAAGATTGGCGTCCTAGTGTGTGCCATATTTCCATCAAAATCCATACTAAACGCTTTGTGTTCTGCTTGTCTCATTCATCAGGATACAATTAAAATTCATTACAGGAATATACACATTTACTATAAAATGTCAATCAAAATAAGTGCTGTTGAGTGATAGAGAACCGATCGTATGATTGCAGGGGAAATGGTTGAAAATGGCAATGAAAACGATAGAGTGAGATTATCAAAATTATAAAGATAGTAATGGTCAAATGGTAGATAAACGGTAGACGAACAGTCTCCTGATCGAAGCTACTGTTTAACTACTGTTTGTCGCGAGCCTATCTACAATAGGCGAGTATGAGGCTTGTGAAAAGAAATATGTACTTTTATATTATTACCACACTTCAATATGAATATCAATATGATTTCATGAATGGCCAGCAATAGAGTCATTGGTAAAGATAATCAATTGCCACGACATTATTCCGAGGATTTGAAACACTTCAAAGAAATTACGAGCAATCATGTCGTGGTCATGGGCTACAATACCTATCTTTCCATCGGCAAACCCTTGCCCAATAGAAGAAACGTCATTCTCTCTTTCGAGAAAGTGGAAGGGCTAGAATGTTATCTCTCTATCGATGAAATGCTCAAACAACTAGAATCAGAAGGGATCCAAGAAATTTTTATTATCGGTGGAGCAAGTATCTACAAACAATTTCTTCCTCTTGCAAATTATATCTATCTTACCGAGATTAAGAAAGATTATGAAGGAGATACTTTCTTTCCCGTCTTCGAAGATGAATTTGATGAGGTCTCTAGAGAGGTCCATGAGGAGATGGATTTCGTAGTGTATAAGAGAAAATAATCTTTATTTAATTTCATAGACGTATGGCACTTATCCCTGTAGTGAATGAACAAGATGAAATTATTGGATATAAAGAGAGATCTGAGATCCAAAAGGAAGATATTTATAGAGTCACGGCACTTTGGATTACTAATAACAAAGGAGAAATTCTTATTGCTCAAAGAGCTTTTACCAAAAGAAATAATCCAGGAACTCGATGACCTGCCGTTTCGGGGACCGTAGAAAAATGAGAGTCCTATGATGAAAATATAGAGAAAGAAATGTATGAAGAGTTATGATTAGAAACTATAGAGATAACGCCACGACTCCACGAAAGGAAAAGTAATGATCATAATTTTTTTCTCCAACGATATAGAGCAGAGATAGATGAGCCCATATCTTATTTTACATTCCCAGAAGAAGAGACGGCAGCGATCAAGCGAATAGCGAAAGAAGAACTTATTTCTCAGATCCAAAGCCATCCAGAGCAATTTGTCCCTGATATGGGAGAATATGTACAAAGAAGTCTTTAATTTTTTATACCTATGCAAGAAAAATCACTCGTAGTCTATTACTCAAGGACAGGAACCACGAAAATACTCGCACAAAATATTATCACATATACATGAGCCGATAGTGAAGAGATTCTAGATATGAAGAAGAGAAAATGATTTCGATGATATCTGAGGTCAGGACATGATGCAGCACACAAAAGGTTGACAACTATTCAGCTTCCTACCTTCGATCCGAGTACATATGATCATATCTATATCGGGACTCCTGTCTGGGATTTCGGTATGTCGTGTGCCATCAGGACCTATATTCATACCTATAGAACTAAATTTCCTCCCAAGATAAGTTTTTTCTGTACGATGCGAAAAGAGAGTGCTAGAGAAGTCTTTCAAGAGATGACACTTTCTACGTGAATAGCCCCGTTCTCTTGTATTTCCTATACGCAAAAAGAGATACAAAGCTGAATGTTCAAAGAACGTTTATCTGCTTTGTTGGGGGGTAGTATTATACCGTAGACATATAGGCTCGGGGTTTTCTTTGTTCAACAAATGCCTGAGCATCTTGAGCAGTTCGTGTATGCTGTCCATCTAGAAGATCAACGAGTGTTGCTTTTGTTCAGCAAACCACTGTCCATTTACTGCTTTGTGTTTGTACGAGAAAATTGCCGTTTCCCAAAGCACTAAGTCTTTGATATCAGGGGAATTTTTCGTGAACATAAGGGGCTACTTCATGGATGCTAAGCATGATAAAGGAGAAATATAAAAAAACACTCAAATAATGAGTGAAGTATCGAGAGATACTATACATATATTCAAGAAAATATCAATAAAAAATATTAAATAGATATCTCGCTGTAGGGAATAGGATATTCTTTTTCTTTTTTGAAATAGACGACTTCATGATCGAAATGTTCTGGTAGCTTATAAGTACCAATACTTGTTCTTCTCAGTTGTGTCAAAATTCATCCCAGTCAAAACTGTTTTCCTAGCCAATGAGCAATCGATCTGATATAGGTTCATGATCCTACATGCACCTGGAGTTTCAATACAGGAAATTCATAGGAAATAATTTTATAATCAAATACTTTCATAACTCTTGTTTCTTCTTTGATTTCACCTTCTCTCGCAAAGGTATAAAATCTTTTTCCATTCAATTTCTTTGCACTAAAAGCGGGGAGTGGGAGTTCGGATTCTGGAATCAATCCATCGAGCTTCTTAGTGATGTTTTCTATTTCTGGGGCTAATACATCTCAATGTTCCATATGTACTCACTGTCCTTTTCAATCTATAATTCAAAATTTATAATTTATAATTTCCTTCCAGTATTCCATATCCCAAGTATCTGAGTCTTTGGAAAAATCTATCGTCGCGAGATAGGATTTATCTAGTCATATGAGTTTCGTTAGATTCTTAGTATCTGAGCCGACCGCGATGATCATCAATCCGTCCGCCATAGGATCCAGCGTGCCACTGTGTCAGACTTTCTGTTTAGGAAAAATCCTTTTGCACGCAGCAACTACATCAAAACTCGTAATCCAACTTGGCTTATCTACAGCAAGAAACATTCATACATTATGTGAAATAAATAACGGGTCTAGCATACAAAAGTCAGACCGACTTACAATCCTTTCTTCTAGAGAAACTTTTATTTGATTTTCCTCATCAAAAAACTACATTTGCCATATCTTTTATTCTCTTTTTCTTTTCCATGAAAAAAAATATTCTTTTGTGATGTGTATTTTCTTGTGCAGTCATCCTGACATGATGTGGTACAAAACAGATTACAACTGATGTTACACCCATATCTGGAGAAGAGACTACAGCATTGTCTGGCATTGATTTATTCGCTGATTCATGAGTAGCAATCTCTGGACAACAAGTGCCTGACGTACAAACAGGATCACTCATACAACAGGAAGTAAAATCATCTACACAACAGATAGCATCAGGACAAAAACTTTCCGATGATGTAAAAAAACTTATCGAAGAGAGAGCTAAAAAGCCAGTAGAAAAAAGTAAACTTACGGAAGACGATATTGATTTGATGGAAAAAGTTATCCAAAAAGTACAGCAGAAATAATTTTATTTACTTAGTACGACAGAGATGGGAATCTTTTTTGAGATAGTAAAGTGAGTGTTCTTTTTTTTGACAGTAGTAGTAGGTCTTTTCTTTTTGAGAGGAAATATTCTGATGTCTGCAGAGACCTATCTTATAACTAAACAACTCCTCCTTCCTGGATATCTCGTATTTTGCGGGATGATGTTTGGTTATATTATCTCTCGCTTACGACTGGGATATGAAGAAGACCATCCAAAAAAAGATGCAATTTATATTAGATCATTCATCATAGGTATTGTTCTCTGAGTCTTTTTGGCAGTCGTATATATTTTGATTTAATTTTTCCTCTTTGTCCTATGAAAAAAATACTCCTCATGATATGTGGATTGATGTCCTTGGTGGTCTTGTCAGCTTGTACTAAACAAGCATCAACCCAAGTAAGCTTTGATAAATACCAGATGACACGATTTCTCGCAGACAAAATATATCATCAAACACCTATAGAAAATTCATGAGAAAATATTACTATCTACCAGTCACAACAAGATAGCACAGGAGTTTCCAACTCCTTAGTGATAAATAAAGTGCCCTTATTGACTGGAGTCTCTCTTACACAGGTAGTAGACCTCAATATGCAACAAATCAAAGAAACACTTCAGCAATATAAATCCTTGGCTACAAGATCACAAAATGTGACGTGTGCAGGAAAAAGTCTCTCTGGATATTATGTGAGTTTTGAATATGCTTTAGGAGAGAAGCAGAACTTTTACGTGGGTCAGTATTTCTTTGTAGCGGATGATATGTTATTCTTAGTGTCTTTCCATAGCAAGGATGAAAGCGATCTAAAATCTTTTGCACAGAGCACCAAAACAATTACATGCAACTAATATATTTTATTCCTTTTTTATCAGATTATGTCTTCACCAGCAACTAATACATTCAATGAACCAAGCAATCTCTCTGGACGGCAACTCGTAGCAAAGGTAGTTATAGGACTAGCAATAGGAGGTATCATAGCAGCATTACTCTTTGTTGTGATGTCCTTCGTAGGTACTATGTTTACCTCGGCATTTGGTCAGCAGTCACAAGAGGTCGCAAGTGCAAATCCCTTATTACCGATTATATTGCTCTTTATCGGTTTCCTCAGTACCTTTATAGGAAACATTGCAGTAGCGGGAGCATATAGCCTCTTTTATAGCAAAAAATATTATGATATTAGCAAGACATTAGGCTTGCTCTTCTTGACCAATGGGATTCTCTTCTTTATCTTAGCACCTATTTATTTGATCTTCGCAGGGCATATAGAGATCCTCTTTATCGTGCTAGGATTCCATGTTGTGTTCTCAGTGTTTATCTCTGCATGTCAAATTGAATTCACTGCCAATCCAAACTATGCATGATCTGCGTTGATGGGAAATGTCTTATGATTTGCCTTTGCACTTCTGATGTATGGCTTGATGTACAAATCATCATTAAGCTCTGGTCCTGAACAAAAAATATATGTCTTTATGTTATTGCCATCGATCTTAGCATACGGATTGATTCCGTTTGGAGCAGGTATCTGGGAAAAAATTTATTATAAAGCATACGAATTAGGTAATAATGGCTTTTATCTTCCCTCACCAGGAGAACAATCTGAGGAAGCGACTACAGCAGACGATGAGATCAATGTAGAATAATATTTATTATAAAAAATATCTATGCAATTATATTATTGAGCAGCATTGGGAAAGTGTGTTTTATGAGCACTCATCCTTTTGATAGATTATACCTCTATCAATGTATACGAAGATCCAACCGTCGGTATTGGACTCTGATTTTTATGAATGTTTATTTTATCTCGAGGAGCAAGTTTCTTCCTCTTTTTATGAGTACAAAAATTATATCGTCAGATAGAGAAAGATCGTCTCGTAAAAGATAGTTACAAATTATCATTACTCTTCGGTATCTTTGTAATGATCAATATCTTGCTCTTGCTCTTGTGATATCGAAATAAAATCATTGGACTCGCTTTGCTCCTTGGATTTGTTGCTCTCCAGATTACTTTATTCTCTGATTCCAAAGCATCACATGACCATAAACAATAATTTGCACGCACTCATAGAAGAAAAACTCCAAACCGTGTATGATCCTGAATTTCCCATGGTAGATATTTTTACCTTAGGACTCATCTATACTATCACTATCCAAGAAGAAGAAAAAATAATTAGCATCCTGATGACCTTCACAACAGCGGCCTGTCCTATGGCAGAAATGCTCCAAGAGATGGTGAAAAATGCTGTAATGGAAGTAGCTCCTGAGTATGAAATTCTTATAGAAATTACTTTTGACCCTATGCGAACTATCGACATGATCAAAGATGAAGACCTCAAGAGAATGTTTGAATAGTATAAAGTAGTAAGTAGTAAGTAGTAAGTAGTAAGTAGTAAGTAGTAAGTAGTAAGTAGTAAGTAGTAAGAATAACCAATAACCAACCTGCCTGCATGCCTTCGGTATGTAAACCGGTAGGCAGGCCTGCCTGCCGGTAGGCAAGTACACCAATTCCCAATCTTAAATTAACCTTAAGCCATACTAGCAAAACAAGAAATAAAGAGTATGCTGCCATTGTATATTTTTTTGTAATACTTTTTTATCTATTTAATAAAATGATGGACACAACAAAAACATGTTATCTTACTACACATCGAAAACTTATTGGAGCTGGAGTAATTATTCTTATTCTAGGAATTGCTTTGGGTGCTCTTATGGGACATGGAGGAGACAGAGGAGAGAGATTTGAAAGAGGAAGATTCCCAATGCAAGGAAACCAAGAATTTAGAGGACAAATGATGGGAGGACAAAGAGAAAATTGCGCACTTCAAAACGCAAGTGGGCAAGTAGCTCCTGCACAACAAGTGAAACAGCAACAAGTACAAGCTCCTACACAAGTGACAAAGTAATCGATTATTTCTCAAAAAAATCCTTCCTATTGGGGGGATTTTTTTAGTTAAAAACTAAAAACTAAAAAGTCTTTATTATTCACTGTTAGTTATTAGTTATTAACTATTTTCTCCATACTCTTTGATATGTTCAGCGATTTCTTGCGTGCCAATCTTTAGTGGAACTGCATCTCTATTGGTATGATACGTAGAGAGGTCGCCGTCCAAAAGGACCTTGATATGATGGACTAATTTTTTGGTGTTGGGTTCATAAATTCCCATACCATTGTCTACAACGAACTGTACATTTCATTTTTCTTGCTCCCACATATAGGTATTGATAAGTGGAATCTTTTTACACAAAAGAATTTCAAAGAGAGCTGCAGGTCATCACTTCGTGAGCACGATATCTGAGATATTGATGAGAGCATCGACATTATCTACAAAGCCATAAATATGCAGAGAGAGATGAGGATAACTGTCTTTGATTTTTTGTGCTTGTGTAGCGAGTCTCTTATTTCTTCCACAAACTATAAGGACATGAGCATCCAAATGATAGCGAGCAATACGGGTCAATGTAGCTATTCATTTTGGAAAACCATCTCAGGATCCAAGGAGAAGAATGATTTTTTTGTCCAGAGAAAGATCAAGCGATTGTTTGATAGTATTTTTTTCCTGCTCAGAGGGGAGAAGAGAAAACTTTTCATGAATAATAGGAGGGCACACAACGATATTTTTTTCTTGGATACCAAGACTCATGGCATACAGCCTTATGCGTTCACTATACACAACATAGTGCATACTTTTTTCCATAAACCAGGTTCTCGTAGCAGTGAAAGGATCAGTAACAACAGTGATTACAGGGATATCTAGTCAGAGTTTGTTGAGTGCGGCAAGAACGGGTTGTACAAGAAAAAAATGGAAGATAATTATTTTGTCTGGTTGTTCTTGTTTGATTGTTTTTGTAATATATGACTTGGTAAAATACGATAAGAGAAATTGATTGAGTCTTGCAATAAAATAATTTTTATTCAAAAGATAGAGAAATTCATACGCCCATTGTGCATAAGATTGAGCATTCGCATATCCTCATTCTACAATGCTTTTTACGATAGGAGAAGATCATCCAAAGCCATCTACTAAAAGGATTTCTGTATCAGGATGTTTTTTCCCAAAATATCTTTCTACGGCCTTAGCAGCAGAAATATGTCATCATCCTGTCTTGAAGTAAAAAAAAAGATATTTTTCTTTCATTACTCTCCAATAAATAAAAACAAGTATCCAATGAAATAGGTCCTCATAAACGTAGTATACACAAGTCTTAAGAGAACACAAATAAAAATAAAATCCCCCTTTTGTTTGCATTTATCACCAAGATGCATAAGTTTGCCTATGGTATAAAAATTATTTATTTCTCGGCAGTGACTATCGATGAAGATCAAAATAAAAATATCCAATATCATATATCAGATCTATATTGTCTGTCTGTATATCCCAATATATTTTAGATTATTTTGATATTGTCTAAAATATAGGGTCTCTCCTGCTATTCTTCGAAAGGTAAATCCATCATTTCCCTATGGGGGACTTTTGTCTTCCAAGACTACAATTCGAGAACATTTCCAAGTAAACAAAGAAGCCTTTGATACATTTTTCTGCAAGACGCTAGCACTTTCTGCGACATCCACCCCCAAACAAAGAATACAAGAAGCTCATCACTACATTCAGCTTCACCATCTTCACTATCCCCTTATCCTCAAACCAAATGATGGGGTAGGCGGACTAGGACTACTTTTTATCCAAAACACTGCAGAGCTCAATACTGCACTCCAGACCGTCCAAAAAGATTATATTCTCCAAGAATACATTCCGCGACCATTAGAACTCTCCGTATTCTTTGTAAAACATCCTGGAAAGCCCTGAAGAATCCGATCCATCACGAGAAGATATACGATCAAAAAGGAAGACGAGCCCGAACTTATGATCCCAACCAGGAGAATCATCTGCAAAGATGAAAGTTACATCATAAATGCTGTTTTGGAAGAAAGGTTTGCTAGGATATCAGATATTCCTGGATTTTATTTTGGGAGATTTGATATTCGCGTACAAAATTTGTCAGATTTTATCACGAAATGAACAGGATTCAAAATCATGGAAGTGAATGTATGAGCACATAGTATGGCCTTACATGCGTTTGATAATACCTATGGATGGATAAAAAGATATCAAATATTTTTTGAGCAAGTATATCTTGCCTTTGCTATTGCGAGAGAAAATGCTCATATTACCAACTATCCAGATCAAAATTTCAAAGATTTTCTTCGTGGATTTTTGGCTATGTTCAAAAGTGTAAACAAATAATATTTTATATGGAAATCGTTCTATGACGAAAAAAAAACTCACGATTGCAATCATCTGCGATGCTATCGATACCACATTAGGAGGATCTTATATTTCGGCGCAGAGATTCGCAAAATGACTAGCAGATGAAGGACATAGCATTGTTCGATGTACCTCCAAATTTATAGATGCATCGAGAAAGAAAGATTTTGCTTATGCAAAGCTCTATGAATTTCCAAGCTTATTTCCTCTCTGACCTCAGCACGTTCGTTTCGCCTATACCAGTGCTTCTTCATTGCTTAGGATATTCCGCAAGGAACAAATAGATATTGTCTACAATATTCATCCTTGTTATCTTGGACGGCAAGCTTATCGCGCTGCCAGAAAGAGCAATCTCCCGATTGTTAGTCATTCTCATATTTACACCGAGCTCTTGATTCCCTGATTACCAAAATTTCTCCAAAGAGGAATAAAAAATGTCATCGCTCGATTGTATAGAAAATGTGATGGCACTATTTACCCAACTGCTTTTGCCCAAAAAGACTTTCAATCTTACCATTTTCCCATACAGGAAATTGTCATTAGTAATGGCGTAGATGCAAAGGTATTCCATCCACTTCCAAGAAGACTTCATGACGAAAAACTAACTATTCTCTTTGTAGGAAGATTAGACCCAGAGAAGAATATTTCCATCCTCATAGAGGCGCTCCATCTTCTTCCCAAAAATCACAAACGAAATTGTGTGATTGTCGGAGGAGGAAGTGAAGAAAAGAAATTACGCACTTTAGTAGACACCTATAAGATACAAGAATATGTTCATTTTACAGGGAAACTCTCAAGTATAGACCTAGTAAAACACTATCAGACCTGTTGAGTCTATGTACTCACTTCTTTATACGAATTGGAAAGTATGACTACCTTAGAAGCTATGTCCTGTGGATGTCCACTTTTGATCGCTAATAGTCAGCATAGTGCGGCAAAATTTTTTGTCCAGGAAAATGGATATCTTTTCGACCCTCATCACCCCAAAGATTTAGCAGATAAGATTAAGATGTTGATGAATGATCCTCAGTTGCTTCATGGTATGAGTCAAAAAAGCATTGTGCTGTGATCTCAATTTTCTTTCGAGAAAAGTATACAAAAGCTGGAAGAGTTTTTTCTCTCGTTTTGTTCAAGAGCGTAGTAGGTTTTATCCCGTGTGTACCTAGGTATGGATATCCAAAGCATTACAGCACTTCTTCTCCATTATAAATATCAGATTATGTTTCTTTTGATGTTTTTGGAATGACCAACGGTGGGATTTATCTCGGCATTTTTGGCAGCAAAGGGATATTTTAATTTCGGTATTGTCTATATATTATCCATAGTCTGAGATGCATCAGGAGATTGTTTACGATATCGAATTGGGAGATGGGGCAGACATCTAGGCATAAAAAAAATTGAACTTTTAGAAGGCAAAAGAAATCGAATTTCAAGAAATATTTTTTGGTGGACTGCAAGCATAGGAAGAAAAATTCGTGCAAAGTTACAAGCATTAGAAAATCATCATATTGTAAAATATCTCGAACGTCACACACAAAAGCATTTTTTTATGTCCTTGCTCATCGTAAAAATTACCCCACCATTATCAGTGCCAGGGCAATTCTCTTTTGGATTTCTGAGAGTGGGATTTTGGAGATTTGCACTTCAGACGACAATTGTATGCTTCCTATTTGAATCCATTTTTCTCAATTTAGGATATTTTAGTAGTATCTCTGCCAATAGCTTCAAAAATAAATTCGATACTGTTACCACCGTCATTACCTCAGTGTGTATAGGATTGATAGCATTATTTCTAGGATTCCTCGTGATCAAAAAGATTAGATCTTTGTCTAAAGAGAAATTATAAGAGCATAAAATTATATTCTATCATTTTCGAATGCGAGTTTGTCTTTGACTCGGAAGATTTCGCACATACGATGGATACTATACGTGATGAAAAATGCGGCAAGGACATCAATAGAATAATGGAGATGTCAAAGCAGAACAATTATACCAAATGTGATTGCTAACAAGATAAAAATATACCTCATCCATTTATTCTTCCAGAAAATAAGTGCCATCAAAAATGGCATCCCCGTATGCCCAGAGAAGAAGAGATCTGCTCAGAAATTTAATTTACCGATGATTCAAGTATTGATGATGAAAATGCTATCAGGGAAGGGTCCGAGATGAGTCAGAGTAACAAATACAGAGCGGATAAGGATAAACAAGGCAACGGATTTTAAAATATAGGGCATTTGAGAAGGATATCTTAGACACCAAATGAGAACAAAAAAGAAGAACAAAACAATCCCACTAATAAATAAGGCATCTACATCATGGGCACGCGTATTACTCAAGACAATATCTGTAACAGCAGTAGTTCATTTCTCGGTTGCATAGCTTCCTGCATAGAAATTCACAAATAAACTCCCTATCAAAATAAAAAATGCGACCAAGGACGATCTCAGTAAGTGTTTGTCAGCAAAAAATGCAAGATATGATTTTCTCATATGATAGAAATAAATTAAAGAAAGAACTTAGAGGGTAGAGCTTAGACCTTAGACTGATTTTTACTTTCCAATCTATAATTTAAAATTTATAATCTATAATTCTTTTCCCATATTACATGCCAATTCTATATCCCATCCCCTTGATAGTTTGGATGAAGTCTTTGTCAAGCTTTTTTCTAATAGTAGAAATATGGACATCGAGCTTATTATCATTTCCTCGCATGCCCTCATCTCCCCATATTTCTTCCAAAAGAGTGGTTCTAGAAATGGTTTTACCATTGTTGCTAATGAGGAGCGCTATAATCAAAAATTCTTTATTCGTAAGTGCTACAAGTATTCCATCTTTAAATGCCTGATTTTTTTCAAGATCGATAGTGACGTTTTTTCGATACACAAGATCTCCAACATCACTTCTTTTGGTGACGGCCTTGATACGAAGTTCCAATTCTTTGAGATCAAAGGGCTTAGTGAGATAATCGTCCGCTCCACAATCAAATCCCTGAATTTTATCCTCGATTTGTCCTTTTGCAGTCTCCAAGATAACGGGAATGTTTTTATATGATTTGATTTCACAGCAGGCTTGGACTCCATCACCATCAGGCAACATCCAATCCAAAATCACACAGTCAATATGTTGCGTATGTAAGAGAGCATACGTTTCCTTGAGTGTTGTCACCCAGCTAACATGATATCCGCAAGCCGTAAGGTATTCTTGCATAGCACTTCCGATAGCTTCGGTATCTTCCACGATAAGAATATGCATTAGGTTTTGAAATTAATGCTAAAAGTAGTGAGCTGTTCTGGTATACTTTTCATGGCTATACTTCGATGATGTTTCTTGACTAAAAGTTGTACGAGATACAATCCCAATCCAAAACCTTCTTTACTTGATTGCTTGCTATGATCTTTCCAAAATTTATCTCGAATATGCATCGCTTGTTCTTTACTAATTCATGCTCAAGAATTGCTTATACTAAGCGTTGTACAAGAAAGTGTGATCTTGATATTTCCCTCATGAGGGGTATATTTATAAGCATTCTCTAGTAGATTGAAAAAGATAATATGAAACATATCTTCGTTCGTTTCTAGCACACAGGTCTTAGGAAGCTGAACCTCACAACTAATCAGCTTTTTTTTATAATTTTTCTGTACCTCATCTAGGAGATGTTTCATCACCGGGACGATATCTAACGGGGCAGTTTTGATTTTCTGATATTCCCATTTCGTAATAGATAAAAGGGTCTCGAAAAGCGTATTGATGCTCTTGAGGCTCGTTTTTGCCTCGATAAAAGCCTTTTCGTGGTTACCTGTTTTCTCTCCAGCATCGATAACAGCACTCAGTGACATGAGGGGAGTTTTGAGCTCGTGAGAAGCATGGGTTACAAAGTCTTTGAGGCTGTCTGTTTGTTCTTTGATTGTGCTCAGCGTTTGTTGGAGTGACTGTCCAATAATGCGGATCTCGTCATCTTCGGGTCCAGAGAGAGGCACAGGCTCATGTAAGGTATTGATATTGAGCTTTTTGACGTAATCGACCAAGAGATGAATATCTTTGAGGGATGTTCTAACAAAAATCAAAGAAAGAAAATAGGTCCCTACTGAGAAAAAAATAAGCAATACCAAGAACATGATAATCATCTTTTGTTGTGCTTCCATAAGCCCAGTGATGTTGCAGACTCTGATAGTATTATTTACCTTCTGGAACATTAGGTATTGATCATCTACTTTGAGAATATTTGAAAAGAAAACATTGTCTTGTAAGAGGGTAATAACTTCTGCCGAGTAAGGTATTTCTTCCATTCATGGAAGTCTAAATCCAGCAGGGATTGGTCCATGACGTTGCATTTTACCAGGAAGATCTTGATCTATCCCTCTACTTACGAGTCTATTATTTTCTGCTCTATACCATTGTTGAAAAAATGCAACATTTGCTATAAATCAGAAAAAGAACACGATAAGGATCGTATAAAGAGTAAATTTGAGACTGATGCGTTTGGATGTAGTCAATTGCATAGCAAGAAGAAGAACGACTAAAAGCCCCTAACGGGGCTTAGTATAGTCAATAGCCATCTAAATAAAAGCTTATTGTGTTTTGTTCGTGTCATTTTGTTCACGGCTAACCATTTGACTAAATTGAGCTTGAGTGACCTTTCCTTCCATCTTCGTCCCCTTGATAGCAGCGAGATAAGCGGTATAATCATTATTTGTAATAGCCGTTCTTAGAGCAGTTCTTTGCTGGTGGGTCGTTACCATTTGACTAAATTGAGCTTGAGTGATCTTTCCTTCCATCTTTGTCCCTTTGATAGCAGCGAGATAAGCAGTGTAATCATTATTTGTAATAGCTGTTTCCATCGCTGTCTTATTCGTGTCCTGGACTACAAGTTGATTAAACTGATCTTGAGTAAGTTTTCCTTTCTCGTAAGCAGTAAGATAGGCTGCATAATCTTTTTTGGTAATCGCATTATGGATTTCTTGCATGTTTTGTTGCAATCCAGAGCCTAATTTCAATCCCATTCCATCTCTCATTCCATTTCCCATCATTTTCTCACGTCACATCATTCCTTGAATCCCTTGACGTAATTTTTCTCCTGAGAAGCTTCTGTTTTGGCGTAGAGTAGTCTTGGATGATTTACTATCTTCTCAAAGGTTTGCTGCAAATGTAGAAGCAGAGAGAGCAGCGAGGCTTAGTCAAGCAACTCCTGCAATTAATAAGACGTTTTTTTTCATCGTGTTTTGTATTAGAATCTAAAAGGTCCTTTTATGTGGACGTAGGGCAGTATACTCATCGACCTTAAATCAACCTGAAGGGGAGGGAAGGGAATTTATAATTGAGAGTTTATAGTGTATAGTGTCGGAGATTTTTTACTTTGAAATGTTTTGTTATGGCGATTTTTTTATTTAAAAAATAACCCTCACAATGTGCAAAGGTTATCTGACTAATTTATATCTTCTCTAATGGAATACGCTTGCATTGATAGTTCAAGTGGAAAGCTCTATCTTCCCATCTTGATGATAGTCGATCAAGACATAGCCACCCGTCATGGTAGAGGGAGGGCTCTTCATATCAAATACAAAATTTCACAGACTGTAAATGATGGGTTTGCCTTCATATCGTTGGATGTCTTGAATCACGTGAGGATGATGTCCGATGATAATATCCCCGCCACAATCTATCAGTTGTTTTCCTAGACTCTCTTGGGAGGCACTGTGCGTAGACTGGTACTCCGTTCCCCGATGGGCCGAGACTACATTTACATATCCATCAGCTTTATTCTTTTTCAATCCTGCACAATACCCAGAGAAAAGTCCCCTTGGCGTAATTGTAAAATCAAATCCTTGTCGAGCAACTTTAATTCCACGGATACTTGTTTTATACACATAATTATGCTCGAAATATGCTCCATTTCTTACATAGCCAATATAATTTAGTCCATTATTCTTTATTTGCTGGATTGTTTCCAGATGGGCTTGCGTTCAGCCGTCCATACTGTGATTATTCGCAAGGTTGACCAGGGTAAATCCTATCGCCTTGAGAAAGGGAAGGATGCTACTGCTAGAACAAAAATTTACCGTCTTATGAGTCGTCTGACAGAAATTTGGATCAGGGACAGTAGGCGTCTCTAGATTCAAGCCAACGAAATCTATGCCAAAAAGTTTCCTATGCGGAAAGGTAGAAAGTGCGAGCTTTGGATCCTCTTTTTGGAAAAACGTCTTGAAATAGCTATCTATTTTTTCCGGAGTAGAAAGGATACTTGAGACCTGTCTATCAAATATAGCATCACCAAAAAGTGCTAGTGTAAATCCTTGCTCACCCGTTTGTTGCTGCGGGGAGTAAGCAATAAATTGTCTGGAAGTATTCCCTGTCCCTAGATTTCTCCCCGCAATGGTGCTACTGCTATCCCTGAGAAAGAGCTGAGGATATTGATGATTTTGTTGGGCTAATGTATTAATGACATGGAGACAGCTCGGACAATCTACTTCCAATGAGGCATATTGACTTACCGAGCCAGAACTATTGAGCGTATAAAAAGTTTTTTTATCATGGAGCGCAGCGAAGTCTTCATCGGTATAATGAGAAAAATCGACAGAGGCTAGAAATAAGGTCGTGCCTACAAAAGGATGGAGTTGAAGTGAGCTAATCAGTGCCTCATTATCAGCAAATTTTCTTGGAGTGAGGACAATAGGAAGTACCTTTGCCTGAGGGAAGAATTTCTGAATGAAGCGAAATTGTTCTCCCAGTCCATGCTCTTGGAGTAGGGTATTGGGGAAACATTCTCCTTGGGTAAAGAAACGAAGTGTCTGAGCAGGAACGCAGGTCTCCTTGTAACATAAGCGAGGAGTATCTTGGCAGAGTGTCGCGATATTTTTCGTATTAGAATTGAAGTGATCAGGACTAATAAGCACGATACGAAGAGGATCTTTGGAGGAAATAGAATATTCTTTTTGCAGAAATTCATAGAAGTTTTCTATCGTCTTTTCCTGCAAGGTAAAATGAGGAACAATAGCAAAATAGCTCTTTGTGCCTTGAGGAACGTGGGACTGGATAGCCGTATCATGGAATATCCCTATGAGGATGCAGATGACCAAAAACGTAAATCCAATCAAAGAGAACAGTCATTTTCTTTGGTGCATAGCAGTATATTTATTTACTAATAGCGGTCATTATTTCTGAGAAGGGAAGTGTCATAAGCGACAATTCATCTTTGGAAGAAAGCGCATCATAGCCATTTTGTCGATCCTGATCATTGAGTCTGCCACCAGCGCTAGGCTGCATAGGAGCTTGTTCAGGATAAAATTCATACTGACTAAAGACAGGTCCAAGTACTATTCTTGCTCCATTGATATCATTGACCATGAGCGCCATCAGATAGGGTCTTCCTACTGCTTCATACAATGGTCCATATTTTCCAGAAGTGAAAATATCTGCAATGATTGATCCTCTTCTTTCTTTCTGTAGTGGTTGGCCAAAGAGCTTTTGAGGTTGAGTAATGCTGGTCAATGTATCGTAAGACAATCTTAACTTATCGAAATCCGCATCAGCTATTTTTGTATTTGTCGTCTGTGCAACAGCGATATTCTTCACGAGTGTGAGATAGTCAGTAAATTGTTGATAAGCAGCACCACTAAAGAAATTTGCTGTCTCTTTGGTCAGTGAGAGTAATTGATCAATAAGATCTATATTCGGTTCTACATATCATTTAGGCACAGGTAATGCAGGAGGATCTACAAAGAACGTACAATCACCTCCACCTCCACCGCCCATTTCTGCATAGGCTTGTTTGACATAGAGCAGGGTATCATGTTTGAGCTCAGTATAACTACCAAGGTAGGTGGTAAGCAGTTTGTTCTGATATAAGGCATCTTCCATGAAATAAGGAGCGTTTACTCCTCCAGGAAGGAATAGCAATCCTATCATATGCAACCACGTATGATACAAGGTAGCTCCAAAGTCAAAGGAAGTCAGAATGCTATTTTTTTGGACATCTGCTTTTACGGTATCATATCCTGCTTGCTGTTCGGGAGTAATGCCAAATCTATTCGCATAGGTGCTCAACCAAAGTTTTGCAAATTTTGTGGTAAGAGGGGTATTCAGAAAGGTATCTGCAACCATCAATGCACTTTGTGCTCGTGGTTTATATGAACCTTCTACTTCGGCAGATCATGCAGTATATTGGTCAAAGAACCAACTATCTAGGGTAAACTTCTCTCCGAAGAAGATAAATCAGGCTGTCTTGTCTTTAGCTGCTTGTTCTGTAGTGGCACCTACCGTAGGGGTGGTATACGAGACAGACATGATTTTCTGTGGCCTCAATGATGAGAGTTTTGTTTGGATAGCTTCGTTTACTCATTGTAATATGGCGCTATCAGAAGATCGTTTCTGGTCAGCAATAAACTTTTGCAGATCGCTAATGTTTACGTCATTATCTTCTCAGATTAACTTCTGGATAAATCCATAGAACGTAGTGAAATTTGTAAGGTCCTTGCTTTGGATATTATTCACCATGACCAAGGATGCAGTAGCTACTTGTTTATCTCCAAAGAATAATTTTTCTCTCATCAACCACTTCATTGCCATGAAATAGGTCTTGAGGAAACTATCAGTGGTATAGTGCGATCTTGGAGTAAATTGAGTGAAATCAAATTTCAATGCATCCATTGCACCGAAATTTTTGAGTAAATCAGGAGAGAGCGTTTCTAAAAGGATATTTTTCCCATCGCTTTTCTCAGCCTTGAGGATCTCCGTAAGGGTATCCGTGAGCGCCTTCTGGTATGTGGCAGGGAGCTTTGCTAAAATAGTCTTTTGTCTTGCTATGATGAGTTTTTGAAGCTGTTCATTGCTAAAGTCAGGGGATACTTCGGGATCGCTATCAGCATCACTATTGGTAGTGACTTTATTGATGATCTCTTCATTAGGGATGAGAATTGCATACGGGATAGACCAATATGCTGCCAAGAAATCATACTGTTTCTTCAACTCAGGGTCCTTAGTCTTTTGGGAAAGAGACAGAAACTTTTCAAAGAGTGATTGAGAAAGAGTAGTAAGCATAGGTCTTGCTGTTGCTTCTTCATAATATTTCAATGAATTATCAAAGAGCTTATGATACACATGCAACAAGAGGTCGCTACTAACAAATACAGTATTGTAAGGATATCTTTTGTATTCTGTACGTAGTCATCCTATCCTATCATAGTTGTCAGCTCGTTCATCACCACCAAAATCTATCTCTGAACCATCTGACTCATAACGATTCTTTTGGATCATCTCTTGGATAAAGCCACTATTCGCTTTGAAGATCATCCATCCATGTTGTCCAAGAAAGTTTTTTTGTGCAGAAGAAAAGGTAAGCCCAAGTCATTGTCCATTATAGGTATCGCTTACATCGAAGCTTGCTTTAGGAACGAATGCTTTGAAAGGAATTTGCTTAAGTTCTTTATAATTATTGCTATCGTTATTGACGAGAGTAAATCATCCACTACAAATATCCTTGAGGCCGATGAGATCAAGGTCCTGGGGTACAATAAATTTTGTCTTCCAAATATCATGAAATCCCTCTTGTAGTGCTTTCCAATTGTTCATCTCTTTGAGTTCAGGCTTATTCATCTTCCAGGTATAGGGATAGCTCGAAGTCTTTGCTGTAATAAGGGTAAATGCTGATGAAGAAGGGACTGGTGTCGTCTTAACGACCTCGACGGTAGTAGTATCTTTACATCATGCAAGGGATACACTCAGAATAAGAAGAGACGCAATAAAAATCTTTTTCATGATAAAAAAAAGAGGATAAAATCACTTAATACATAGTCTTTTATCTAAATATTGCAATGAGATTTTTATGAAGAAAAAAAGAATAGTCATATTGCAGACCATCCTTTTTTAATAGAAAAGCTTTATACTATAAATTCCCTGTCTTCACTACTTTCCCTTTCTCGCATCCATTGAGTTTATTATTTGTCTGAGCATAGTCTCGATATTTTTGCATAACGTTTGCCTTACTATAACTTACATCCCATTTTTCTAAGATTCCCTTCATGACGATATAGGTATCACAGAGCATCAATTTTGTAGTACTTGTAGATGATCAGATGAGTTTCTGTGCATATGCTGTTCTCATATAGGGATAATCAGGACTTGTTGTACTCACATTACTAAATCTTACGTCTTTTTTGCTAACCAAAGGAATGCTATAAGTAGAGATCAGATATTTGACTACATCTATCATACGTTGAGATGTCCCAACACGAGAGGGTAAGGTTGTTGGTATCGTTTCTGGCTCTGAGCTAACAGCCACAGGAGCTGTTTCTTCGACCTTTCCTGTACTGACAGAAGGAGCATCTCATGCTTTTTCTCCGCTCAAAATTTCATCAAGTTGCGCAGTGGAAGACTCTCAAGTAGCATCTCATCTCTCCAAAACAGTTCCTTCTTGTTTGAGATAAAAAGCTTCTTGTTGATCTCCAGAACCACTATCTTCACCACCTGCAAGGTGGATATTTATCATCTCTTGTCTAAGATAAGTGAAAAAGGATTGTGTTTGTCAGAAGTATTGGTAAGCAAAAATAAGTAATCCTAATATCATTAATACACGATATAATCGAGTTCCAAAAAGCTTATTAAATCACTTACTCTGTGCTTTCCAGAGAATCGTGAGTACACCAAAGACAATACCCGCTATTAGAGAAATAAGCACCATTCTCAGTCCAAATGCAGCCCCATTAGAAAGTCCATATCCAACTACGGCAATAATCAAACTCAGAACAAAAGGAATCAGACTACTGTTTCCTGCTTTCTTCTTCCCTGCGGCCTCATACACGTAGGCAGGAGCAACAGCTTCTTTGTTGTCATGATGATGAGCTTTTTTACTCTCTTCTTTATGCTCATCTTTGTGTTCGTGAGGATGTTTGTCATGTTTTTTTCTTCTTTACGTCTTGCAAGGAGTGAAAATATAAGGAGCATAATCAAGTTGATAAGCGCTAAGGTATACAAGCGAGAAAGTTGGAACATCCATCCTATAAGCATAACTTGGATGACGAAGAAGTACAGTCCAAAAAGAAAACCTAAGGTTTTTTTCATTGAAAAGAGGAAGAAAATAAAAAGACTTCTCTACTAATGAGTTGTAGACAAATATAGACAAGCGAGAGTCGTTTTCAAGATGAAGTGAAACTTGTAAATTTCTACAGAAATTTGTTTATAAATTTGCTTGTAAATTTGCAAAAAGCCAAAAAATAGCTATACTTAAAGAGCATTCTTTTATTCTTCTTGCTGATATGAAAAAGCTTTTCATTATAGTCTTGGGATTGGTATGGACATCAGGGGTTTTTGCACTCCAAATTCCAGAGACAGAGAACTATACCCTCACGACTGATACTCAACAAGTCCTAGATACCCAAGGTATCAACGATCCTCTCAGAGATGGAGCATATAAACTTATCAATTCCGATCCAAATTCGCCAGGATGATCAGGATCTTTGGCGGGTATTGTGGGAGTAGATAGTCAGATTACTGATCATGCGACTGCAAAAAATGCAACCTTACAAGTAGTCAAAAATATTGTAAATTATGCACTTGGATTACTTTTCCTCATCGCCTTAGTCTATCTTATCTTCAATGGATTCTTGATTTTGACCGCAGGTGGAGATGATACGCAATACAAAAAGGGGCTTAAATCCATCAAAAATGCACTTATTGCTATTGCAGGAATCGGTGCAAGTCGGTTGATTGTGAGCGCGATCTTTCGACTGATAAGCTTAGTTATTTAATTCTTTTCCTTCCCCATGAAAAAAATATACGTCCTTTTGCTTGCATTCTGTTGCACTACACTCTGAGCTACAAGCTTTGCACTCTGAAGCGCAGAGCCTTTCCCCTATGATGTGCAATCTACAACTCAGTTGCAGGGCCAAGACGAACCTACAGATATTGCCCAGGTCATCAAACAAGATGCTGTGGCGCCTTCCAATGGGATTTTGCAAACGTTGAGTAAATTTTTTAGAATATCAGGGACCTCATATAACCCAGACAATACAGGAAGTCCAGCTATCAATTATGTAAAATGGATATTGAATATGGTCTTGGGATTAGTAAGCTTTGTTGCGTTAGTGCTTGTTATCTTTGCCTTTTACCTTATCTTCTTTTCCAAGGATGAGGAGGGAGTCAAAAAAGCAAAAAAAATTCTGACAGGAGTCGCGATCGCATTGGCGATCATGGGCTTAGCATGGTTCATCGTGAGTTATTTCTTCAACGTCTTTACGACGGTAGCATAATTTTAGTTCTTAGGGTGATTGTCTAATGTTTGACCTTACTTCCAAAACAAAAATTCAGAAATCCAGACAGGTAAATATGTTCAATACCGAAACTATGTTGCCTATTTCTGAGATCAAGGATGAAACCATTATTCTCAAAGACGGAGGACTCAGAGCAATATTGAAAGTACAGGGGCTCAATTTAGATCTCAAAAACTTTGAAGAACAACAAATCATCTTAGAACAATACAAAAAATTCTTGAATGGATTAGATTTTCCATTGCAAATATTAGTTCGTAATACCTATTTGGACCTTTCAGATTATCTAGGCTATGTCCAAAACAATGTAGGGCAATTATTCAATTCTAATCTCAAAGAACAAGGTGAAGCTTATTATAAATTTTTGCAAGATATAGATTTACAGCAAGGACTCATTTATACTAAGGAATTTTACATCATTGTTCCTTATTATGAAACAGAGGACGATAACAAACAGGTCAATAAATCTTGGCGAGAAAAACTCCTCAATGTCCTGAGTGCCAAAGATAGTGTAGAAAAAATCGTTGCAAGATATAGATCATTTCTCAAAGGAAGAACAGGACTTGAAACAAGATGTGGATTGATTTCAGATGGATTAGGGTCTATGGGTATTACTACCGAAAAGGTAGGTACTGCAGATTGCATTGCCCTTTTATTCCGTTGTTACAACCCATTGATTCATAGCTCAGAAGCAAAATTAGTATAAAAGATATTCCCCACCATACCCATTATTCCCCCCCGTAGAGACGCATTGCATGCGTCTCTTTTTATGGCAAAAAAATGGAGCCACATGCACCTGCCCCGCAAAACTGCGGGGATGTGGCTCTACATTTGTTATGGTGGGATATCATAATGGTATTAATATAAAATCATCTTAGTATTATATTTCTTTGTCGCACAATATTCCAAACATTTGGCTTCAAGCTCATCACATCTTTCGATCCGTTGTTGTTCACCTTCACCTCTTGCAATGACTTCTGCATATCGATCTCTTCTTCTTCTAATCTCTTGAAGTGATGCAATACTCACAATCTCATCATCTGTGATGGCATATCCTGCACAGTTGATTCCCATGTCAGTAGGGGATTGATATTTGATCATATAATTTTTGTGGGTCACAATTTTTCTCGCAATATCCATTACGATTCCAAAGGCTTCGATATCTCTATTGTAATTCACAGAGTCTATTTTATATGCTTTTTTATGCAAAAGATCCATTTCATTGTGATCGCCGATATCTGCAGTTGCTGCTTCATACGCAAGATTTATAGGATGATTGAGAGGAAGATTCCAGATAGGAAAGGTCTCATATTTGGCATAGCCAGATTTGATTCAGATTTCATGATCGAGATAAATTTGTCCAAGACAGGTGGACATTTTCCCACTACTAGAAGCAGCTCCTGTAACTAAGATAAGATTTTTGGTCAAAGGAATATGATCATCACGACCAAACCCTTCTTCACTCAAGACCATGTCGGTATTGGCAGGGTAGCCATTGATCTTATATCTCTCCCATACTCTATAATTTTTTCTCTGAAATTCTTTTTCAAATGCCAAGACCACGTCAAACATATACCCGACATCGATAGCATTGATAACGAGATGTGGTCTGATACCGATATTTTTTTCGATAGTTCTCAACATATTTCGTACATATTGTTTGAAGTCGATATCCTGATTACTCAATTGTCTATCATCGATAATATCTTTCGCACTTACACAAAACAAAACATCAGCCTGGTCTTTGAGAGCGGTAAAGATGTTTCTCTTGGAGTCGGCGTGGAAACCAGGGAGGACTCTAGATGCATGGGCATCAGACATAAATTTCCCTCAAATTTCTAGATAGAGTCTTCCTCCTGAGAAATTACTAATTCTATCCAAGATTTTTTCTCTTTGTAATCTAAGATATTTATCTCCATCAAATCCAAATTTTTTGAAGGGGAGGGTATCATTAGAATTGATTGTATTCATATGCAAAGCAGCAAAATAAAAGTCATACTCAATTGTACGCCAAATCATCATACTTTGCAAATTTTATAAGGGATTTTTATCTTCTTAAGATTGCCTTTTGATAAAAATAAGATATCGATAGAAATTTAGTACTCTCTTTTCCCTTTACATCAATTTTCCATCATCTAATCTGATAATATCATCAGCAAATTTCAAAATATTCTTATCGTGTTCGATCATCAAAATTGTATCTCCTTTATTCAAAAATTCCTTGATAACTCTAAGAAGTTTCTCGATATCCGAGAAATGGAGTCCAACCGTTGGTTCATCCAGGAAATACATAGTATGTCCTTTGTACGACTTCAGAAGATGTTTAACCAGCTTTAATCTTTGACTTTCTCCCCCCGATAAGGTATGTGCAGGCTGTCCCATCCTCAAGTACCCAAGCCCAATATCGACCATGAGTTGCAATTCTTCTTTGATATGGTCGATCTCATGGAACAATTCAAGCGCATCAGAGACATACATTTCCAAAATCTCTGAAATATTTTTCTCTCTCCACTTGATACCTAGAATTTCTGGCTTATATCTTTTCCCATGACAGAGATCACAAGGGATATACGTATCAGGCAAAAATTGCAGTTCAATCTTCTTGTATCCATAGCCATCGCAGGCAGGACAAGCTCATTTATCGGAATTGAAACTGAAGTAACTGGTATTGAATCCAAGATATTTACTATCACTCGTGCCAGCAAAAAGTTTTCTAATATGATCAAAGGTACCAATAAAAGTAGCAGGACAAGATCTCGGCGTTTTCCCTATACTCGACTGGTCTACATAGATGACGTTTTTGATATCTTCATGGCCTTGGATCGTATCTACAGCGAGGTCTTTATAAAATTCTTGGAGAGCGATATTTTGCAGGTTATCATACTCTTGTTTTTGCATGACGGGAGCGGCTAAGATTTCCTGCCAGGTCCAGCCTTTTTTGAGAAGTTGCAATCTAATATAACTTTGGACAAATTTTTCTTTTTCTTGGAGAAATCTATAGAGTGTGGTATACATAAGGGTGGTTTTCCCAGCTCCAGACGGCCCAGTAATGATCGTAAAACTTCATAGCTTGATGCTGACGGTAACTTCTTGGAGATTGTATTTTGCAGCCTTCCTAATCGTCACGGTATGGTTGCTCGGCTTGTGTTCAAAATTTATTTTTACTTTTTTCTTGCCACTGAGGTATTGTGCAGTGAGACATCATGATTCGAGAAACGCCTCATAAGGTCAATTGAACATCACCTTTCCACCAAAATCTCCTGCACCAGGACCAATCTCCACCACCCAATCAGATGCTTTGATAAATTCCTCATTATGTTCTACTACGATGATCGTATTGCCCATATCTTTCAGTTTTCTAATTGCAAGAATTGCCTTCTGGATCTCTCTATCATCCAGCCCAATAGTGGGCTCATCCAGAACATATACAATTCCCGTTAACTTATTTCCAAGTTGTTTCGCAAGTCTCAGTCTTTGGATTTCTCATCAAGAAAGGGTATCCATACCTCTATTGAGGCTAATATATCCCAGCCCTAGCTCAAGAATTGTTTTCGCTCTATCGCTCAGAGGATGGAGAATTCTATTTGTCAAAACTTGGTCTTTGATGGCATGAGCTTGATAATCATCCAAAAAATCAACCAAATTATTGAGCTTCATACCTTGCAAATCAGCAATATTTACTTTGGCTGAAGGTTTTATGCTCAAGGCTCAAGGTCAGTCGTTAGACTTCACACTTCAAGCTTTATGCTTCCCGCTAACCGTCAGGAAGACATGCAGACTTTCTTTTTTGAGTTTAGCCCCATTACATTCAGGACAGGTCTTCATATCCAGCATTGCTTGGAAATCTACGGTAAGAAGTCACTTCGCATATTGATCTTTGATGATTTCTTCTATTCCTTTATAATACATACTCACAAATTTTCCTCCATAATTGACTCTAATCAATTCTTCATCACCAAACAAAACCACATGTTGAAACCATTCTGGTAAATCAGCCCAGCGTTGATTCACGGGGATACTATATTTCTGAGCAAGCTTCAAGAGCAATGACTGTCCAAGATTCGAATCTCTCCAAGGGACAATGGCCTTTGCATAGTCACTCAAAGGATCAAGAATCTTATCAAAATCAATTTGTAGAATCTCTCCAATTCCATGACAGGTTTCACAAGCCCCTTCTTGTCTATTAAACGAAAAATGCTGAGGCGTAAAGTCTGGATAGGTAACATTACAATCAGGACAATACATCTTATCGGTAAACCAATGGATAGCAGAAGATTTCTCCAGAGGATTTCAGATAATTGGATGAGAATCGGATTTTTTTTTATTTTTCTTATCTTCTGAAATCTTCTGTTTTCATCCTCCGACATCTTCCGCGATATAGATTCCAAATTTCTTCGCTTCTCCCAAAATCTTGATAATATCTTCTTTGAGTCTCGCAATTTTTTCTTCTTCCACAGTGACACGATCGTAGATGCCATAGATATTAAGCGGGAAATAGTTGTCAGGGACATTGGGTGTCTCGAGATAGAAATATTCGATAGGTTCAAGTGTTTGTCATTCTGAACGAAGTGAAGAATCTGATTGTTCCTTAGTTTTATTTATATCCTTCGATTTCTCTCAGGATGACACAATTGTAGACTTTGCTCCACCGACTAATAAATAACGAGTAAACCCTTTCCCCTTCTCGACTCTATTTCTATTTTTTCTCACGAAATCACTAAGGTCTTCCTTCGTTTCTAAAATGCCAGATTCTTGGAGCAAATAGATCTTTTGTCCCATATAGGTAGCATGAATTTCTGTCATAATCTGCTCTACGGTTTGTGGTTTAATAATCTTTCCACAGCTATAACAGTAGCTATCACCCAGTTTAGCAAAGAGCAACCTCAAATAATCATCAATCTCTGTAAGTGTCCCTACCGAACTTCTCGAATTACCGACTCTCTTATTTTGTTCAATCGCGATAGCAGGGGAGAGTCCACTACAGTAGGTAATTTCTGGTCTTTCTCCAAGATTAAAAAATTGTCTCAAGTAGCTACTGAGTGATTCTATATATCTAAATTGCCCTTCCTTATAGATAGTATCGAAGGCAAGTGATGATTTTCCACTTCCAGAAACTCCTGTGATCGTAATAATTTTGTTCTTAGGAAGCGTCACATCGATATCTCTTAGGTTATGCGTTTTGATCCCTTCGAAAACGATTTCAGAGCCGAAAGAGGCGAGTAATTTATCTGTAGATTTTTTTGTTGGCATGGGAGGGGAATAAATTAAAAATTGAGAATTGTTGTGCTCCTTTGTAAAGGAGCTATCCGTTTACACGGACTGAGGATTTAAATCCCCCATCCCGGAAGACCGGGATACCTCCCCCTTTGCAAAGGGGGACAGAACCAATAAACTATTCTCCCATAGGGGTAAATCTTTTCACTTCTTTCCCATCGACAAGAATAGTTTCTAGAAACATCTTTTGAGGTCTAACTCGAAGTGCATTATTCCCAAATTCTTGAGAATCATAAAGTGCGCGATAGACGACAAGATCTTCTAATGTTTCACTATGTTTTGCTACTCATATCACTTCATATTTTCATCATTTGTAATGTGTATATTTTCAGAGCTGCATGGTGAAGGGAGATGAATTAAAAATTACGAATTACGAATACTAACTTAAAAATTAGAACAGCACTTTCTGCTTTAAGCCCTGCCTGCCGGCAGGTTCGTGCTTTATGCTAATTTCCTATTTCCCATTGCAATACCTTCAAAAACTTAGGCAAGATACCATATCTTATGGCTCCAGAATAGTCGTTTCCATACCCATCATAGACATACTTAGGAGCGTTGGGCTTCATGACTCCTCAGGTAATAATGCCCCCATTATACAAGGCAGCGTGGTTGATAAGTCCTGTAAAATCAAACGAGGTATACGTGAGATCTATTCAGAGTTTACTTTTGTACTGCGTCCACTTTGTTCTACTAAAATCTATAAAGTCTTGTACGGACTGATAAAATATCGGTTTAGTCAGTTGCCCGGTCCCATAATCCTTACTTACTATCTGAAATGGTCCATCGCCATTCCCAGGAAGATACCATTTACATCCAGCTTCTCTATATCGAGTTGCTATCGTCAACGCAGTAGGAAAATTATTTACGAAACTCATGGTATCTAAATCTTTATAATACGTAGAACAGAGATCGGTTTCTTTGATATCTTTGATGCCGGTAGCATATTGAGCTACAAAACTTTTTTTCAGAGGAAGTGCGTCTTGTTTGGCTTGTATTTGTGTTTGATCAATAGTATCGCGGAGGTCTTGTGCGATCTCTCCCAAGACATAACTAATGCTCGGCTGTGTGATAAGCTGATCCTTGAGATCATTGAGTTGCGCAGAATAGTCTCGAAGATCTCTGAGATTACCATCTGCAAGAGTAAAAATTTGACTGCGGACACTATTGACCAATGCAGTATCTTGTACAGTGGGAGTATACGCCCAACATGAAGAGAAGAAAAAGCCTCCCAAAAGAGCAAAACATCAGACCAAACGTTTCATCATACGCGAAAAAAAGATAAATCCATCCATTAGTATAGTTTTATCCAAAAGTGATGCAAGGAGATATCTTGTTAGATAAATTTATTCATTAGTTCTTTTGCCTGTTGGCTGAAAATAATGATGGGAAAGCAAAGTATCATAGTCTGGAGGGGTTGTATCGCTATAAGGTCTTTTATCTTTTTCATTTTCACTACCTCCCATAAGCTCATGCAGGATTCGGCGATGTTTTGTAGTGTCAAGACTACCTCCTGTTTTGAAGAATTGTTCAAAATCAGTATAGTCATTTCAGAACACCCTTTTCGCATTTCCAGGTTTTTTCAATCGTTTTTCTAGGGCAGTCTTAAATTGACTATTAGAAAGACTAAGACCTTCTTGTCTCTTTTTTCCAATATTTCTTGCCTCAGCAAAAAAGTCACCACCATTATTGGTTATACCATTGAGTTTACTAAGATCAGATGCTTGCCAAGGGTCATAGATACCCATCAAGGTATTGATTTTACTTTCAAAGGCTTCTTTATTATCTTGAAAAGTTCCATCCGCTTTCATGCCCATCGGACTAAGGAGTTTCTTTTTACTCTCCTCTCTCATGGTTCCTACTTGATTGGCTGAAAATCATCAGAAAATAGGAAGCGATTTGCTTGTATTTTCGATAAAGCCTGTCATCTTTTTCATAAACTCAGTTCCTGGTCATTCACCAGCAGTAAGCGACCATTTTATTAGATTCCATACCAAGAAGATACTCAAGAGGAAAATAATAAGATCAGCAAAGGTATTCTGGGCTCATTCCGTCGTCTTTTTAAAAAGAGAATTATTGGAAATTTCTAAAGAACTCAGTCCTTCAATCTGGAGAGAGGAGCTTGTATTCGTATGCGTCAATTGCACGCCATTGAGCTGTCTCCCATCGATATCCGTCATGATATTTTGAAATGATACAATCACAATCAGAGCAAAAGACAGACTCAAGACAAAAAGAACAGGCTTAAATACAAGCCAAAGCAGTGACTGGATACTAAAATTTTTGAGTGCACCTCCTCAGGCGCTATCTTTAAAAAATACTTTTATGATAATCAATACGGGCGATAAGATGATGAAGATCCACAAAAAAGCAATCCTAATGAGATTAGCAACAAAAAGCAGAGCAAGTCAGATGGTATACATGAGGATGACCACAGCTTTGAGCAGGAATCAAATCGTTACCGCTTCTACAGAGGCATTTCCTCCATTGTCCATGTAGTCTTGAAATCTAAATGCACTCATTCCCAAGAAAATAAGAGGTCAGCTAACAGAAGAAGACGTAGGCAGAACGGTTTGTACGGCAGCATCATCACTCAGTGCAGGTGCAGATTGTTCGGAAGGAATCGAGGTGATGACGTTTTGTATGTCTTGCGGAGAAGAAGGATCGCTAAACTTAACGAGATAATTTTTATTGTACATAGATGCAGAGACGTCCTTAGCAACCTGTTGAGTCAGTTGACTATCCGATCAGAAAAAATTAGAAGGGAAGGCACTAACAGCACTCATAGCAACACTAGACACATCCAAGATTGCTCCCATGAGAAACCAACTTGCTTGGATAAGAATCCCTGCAATCAGGGTTTTGGTGATCACTTTTTTCGCATCTAGTTTTTCCTTGCCTGTGATTCATTTGATAATTTCCCAGAGAAGCAATCCCATCAATGCAAAATTGGAAAAGTTTTTGATGATATTCCAAATCTTCCAAAGATAAATATCTAGATGCATAAACGATCCATAGACTCGTTCATTCGTCATGAGTTTTCCAGCAAGGATAGCAAGCACGATCCAAAGTCGAGAGAAGATAGAAAGTAATTTATGTAATCGTCACTGAAGCGTAAGAAGCGAAGAGGAGGTCTCCGTTCCTGCTCCTGCAGCGAAAACGGGCACTGCAAAAAAACCTACAATACACAAAACGAGGAGTAGTGTTTTGACTCTTTGGTGTCTCGTATGTGTACTAAATAACCAAGATATCATAGGTTCCTTGCAGGAGATAAAAGATATTATTCTTTAGGTGCAGAATTTACTGCAGGGGGTGTGACGGTATATTTATCAGCATCCTTAGGATCTTGACTAATACCGAAGCTTCATTTTTTAGTTTTTAGTCATGTTTTCATGAGCGTCGATGCATATGCTCTCGTTGCTTCATTAGCATTAAGTTCCGTGGCAATCGCTTTTGCATCTAGCGTTTCGACTCTCTTCATAAACTCTTTTCACCAGAGATCTCCTAGTGCACTATATGAGCTTACCTTCTGTTCTGTTTTGCTGATGACATCAATAAGTCACTTCATATAATCACTATTATTTAGGAATGTTGACTGGTCTATTGTGGTTCCTTCTTTTCTACCTGCATTTACATGCTCATCAAGATTTAATCAATTGCCTTCAGCAAGACTACTTGCAATCTTTGTATATTGATCTGAAGTGGGAGCTGAGGCAACATTACTTGCTTCAGGAGTTTCAAACAATTTTCTTGCCTTATCCTCTTGTGAAGCATTGACTGTACTCAGCCATCTATCTGGAGCATTGCCCAAGACATTAGCACCAGACATCACACCAACTTTTTCACCGCCAGGCAGAGGAACAATAGGAAGTGTTCACATCATATTCTCTCAGAATTTTTGGATAGGTTCAGCAAATTTCTTACCAAGTGAATTCGCTTTAATGGCAGCGAAAAGAATTGCTCGTAAGAGTCCAATAGCGACCAAATTGACAATGAGCCAAGAAAACCAATCCAATGATCCTCATCGAGAAAAATTCTGGAATTGGAGCCCAAAGAGGCCATTAACTACATATTTTGGAGAATCAGGAGCACTGGTTTCGACATAACTAATATCAGGAGATAGCGCAGAATTTACGGAAGTATTAGGAGTACTTGGAGTGAAACTTTTGATTAAGGTAGAAAGAAAAACAAGAGAGATACTCAAGGCAAAGACTGTAATCACTGGAGCAAAGATCACGGAAACGATATTACTAAGAGAAAGTCCGATCTTATCCAAAGCATCTTTTATTCCTTTTATTTTAAATACCTCACTTAAGATAAGCAGAGGAGAAACAGCAATAACCAGCCAAAGAAAACCAATCCTGATGATAAGGACGACCGTGAGAGCAAGCAGAGGAATAAGTAATGCTACAGCAATCCCAGCTTTGATAATGACTTCTCCAGAGACCGATCCCAGTGAAGAGATAGAAGTATCTGATATCTGAGAGAAGTTGAGCAAGGAAGAATACATGGTCACGAGTGGTCATACAAATCACTTTGACTTCGTAATAATATCAGAAAGCGTCGTTGCATCGGTGGTATCGAGCCGACTCTTCCCGGCGACTTTTGCAGGTGCAAAGCTAGATGAAGTGATATCTACGATATTTCATTTGGTATTCCGATCATCCATTATTGTCGTGCTAATGCTTCAGAATGTGTTATTGAGAAACATCGAATATTCTTCTTCCGTCTTGGGGAGCGCAAGAAAGTCTTGTTTGAGTCAGGTTTCATTGAACGGGATGACCGTGTTGCCAAACAGTACGCAGTATCCAGGTTCCGTCGCATCAGTACTAATCCTTCCTATGACATACTTTGCACTTGCCGTGGTATCTCCATTATTACTCATGATACAGGAAGAGAGATTGATTTTCCCGGCGCCATACGTCACTTCAAAGTTCTTTCCCTTTTGAGTAATATTGCTAAATTTATTGAGATCAAGTTTGGCATTTACGGAAAGAATTTTTTGCTGACCCATATCGGTGTTTTTGATGACGCTCAAGGGGAGTCCTCCTACAGCATAGGTAGTGACAGTAGAAACATCGATCAGTGCAGAAGTCAAAAACCAGCTTGCTTGGATCAATACTCCTGCAATCAGGGTCTTTTTGATGATATTGAGTGGAGTATTTTCTTTGTCTGTAGATCAAGCACCAGAATTGGAAAAGATGCTTCTGAGAATAGCAACTAAGACCAGAAATCATAAGGTGAAATTAGCAAAGTTTTTTATCATGTTCCAGAATTTCCAGAGCGGAGCATCGAGGTGAAAAAATGAACCATAAACGAGCGTATTATCTAGTGACCATCAAGCAAGCACAAGCAATGGCCATAAGAGCACATAAATCATCTTGAGGACAATATCGATCATATCTATGGTATCTAGACTATTTACTTGAGCACCAGCATCGGTAATCGTAGATGCTGTCTGGACACTTCCATTTGTCTGTGCATGAGTTTCTTGGATCAATCAAACATTTCCTTGCAGTGCAATCCCAGAAAGCGCAAAAATAGCGAGAAATCAGAAGAGTTTCTTGCGAGAGAAAGAAAGAAATGAGGTAGAGCGATGTTTCATTCGGCAAAGAGGAAATAAAGTCCTTACAGATACTTCTAAGTATACGCCGAATGCAAAAATTTACCAAATAAAAGACCAATCCTCCTCCTTATATACTTGCAAAAAGAGAAAAAATAGATATAGTATTGGCATAAAGTTTGAAGAAAAAAGTCGAACAATAGACGAACAGTAGCTAAACAGTAGCTGCAATTGAGCTATTGTTAGTCTATCGTTTGTCACCGCATGAGCGGTGTTTGGCTGTCTCAAAGAATAATTTTACTTTAAAAAATAACTAACAACTATGTTTATCAATATTTCCAGCGATCAAATTTATCTTTCCGATGGGAAAAGATCTGAACATCTTGCTCGTAACGGCGTAGAAAATATGCTTGGCCCTTTGCTGATCCAATGGCAAAAAGCCATTCCATTCAAGGAAGTTTTTTTGCTCAATGGTCCATGATGATTCACAAATCTGAGGGTAGGTACCTTGATGTTGAATACGTGGAATCTTATAGGAGAACCCAAACTGCAGATCTACGACGTGGATAAGCTGAGGGTATACGCACATCTTGTTCAGACAGGTTTTCTTCCTCCCAAAGGTATTATCTACCTCGGGCAGAAACATAATGTTTGGCTTGTAGACTTTAGTAAAGACCCATCAGATCGAGCATATTGTAGCACTATCCATCAATCACAATTTCCAGAAGAAGACTATTTCTTAGACGAAGTATATGATGATACTTATTGGCAAGCAGGGCAGGAAAAGATGCTTCATTTCGTCCAAGAAGAAGACCAATTACTCGTCTCATTTCAATGAAAAAATCATCCACTTACACCAGAGGCACTAGGTCTTACTCCTGTCCAGCATGTAGAAGCAAAATATATGATCGAACCGGTAGTGAACTAATAGTTAAAAACTAAAAACTAACAGTGAATAGCGAAGGATTTCTTTATCTAAGATCTAAGCTCTAAGCTCTCCCATCTCTATCCATAATGAGCAACTTTTAATTTAATTATCCATAAGAACATGAGAAGACAAGAATCTATATTAGCCATAGACCGATGAAGTAAATATGTGGGACTTGCCTACAAAAACAATGATAGCGAAGTCATCTTTCCTATAGGGTATTTGATGAATGATCAAATGATCTTTTTCCATATTGGAGATATGTTGACCAGGTACAATGTTCGCAAGATTATGATAGGACGACCAGCAAAACAGCAAGATGTCCAAGAAAAAATTATTAAATTTATGCAAAATCTCGATTTCATTATCGATAAAAATGAGGTAACGATAGAAAAAGTAGAAGAAGATTATACCAGTGTCCAATCAGGAGAAATTGTTTCCAATTTCAAAAAAAATGCCGCTTCCGATACCGTCAGTGCAATGCTCATTCTCGAGAGGTGAATACAGAAGTAATTCATTAGTGATGTAGGGGCGAATACCATTCGCCTATAAAGATAAAATGTGTATATTTTTTTTCTTTAGTGTAGACGCTGCGCTGGGCCTTGTTTTTGGCATTGCCCTCTAAAAATTAATCTAAGCTCTAAGCTCTCCCGTCTAAGTTCTTCTTTTACAATTCGATAATTTCCAATCATTTCACTTGCGAAAAAATATCTTCTGGCAGTGAAGTTACATCATAATTTTGCCCGAGTTGCAAATTGATAGGGAGACGAAAGAGCACAAGCGCATGCTCTTTTTTTATATGTTGTAAGTGATGCATATCGGTAGTTTCTAGACCAAGAAAATCAGAAAAAAGAACGAGTGCATTTTTTTTGCTTGGAAGAGTCTGCTGCAGAAAAGAAGAAATTGCTGTCTGGTATTTTTTTCTTGTTGTCTTGCAAAGTGAGGGGAGTTGTTTGATAAGTGTTTGGGCTTTGACAGTGTCTTTTCAAAGAGGTCTTTTCTTGAGGCGAGAAGGACCAAATCACCAAAGTGTTGCTTCTGGGACAAAGACGTTAAGTAGTCCACCATATCTCGTAGCATACTGCAAAAGCTCAGTCATCACGGTGTGAACGCGTTCAGCCTGCGTTTGTTTTCCTAGTTTTCAAGTCCAGTTATAATTGATATCTCGCAAGACATCTATGGTAATAGCTTTCTCTTGATGATAGACCGTACTATAGAGTTCCTGGTGTTTCGCAGAAGTTTTCCGATTGATCGTCTTGGCACTATCACCAGGGCTATAGGGCCTAACATCATTCATCTCGCTACCACTACCAGAAAAAATACTTTGGAACTGACCAAAATAAGTTCAAGTGATATGTTTTTTGGGATTTAGGGCAAATTTTTTTTGCATGAGCGAGAAGAAGAATTAATGTTTCTTTATTTTATATTTCACTGCCAAAAATAAGCAGAGCCATGAGCCGATTACACCCACCACGAAGCTCATGATCAATACCATGTCATGGACAAGAATACCATATAGGGTCCATATTGCAGTTCCCACAGCGAAGATAGTGAAGGTCACGAGAGAAATATTTTCGGCAGATTTAGTCTTATATAATTTCCATACCTGAGGGAAATATCCTATAGACATCACTATCCCGACTATCGTCGTCAATATCTGGAAGATTTTCATGAGAAGGGTGTGGTCCATAGGTAAGGTGAGAGGATAAAGGGTAGTATAATAGAGAATTAAAATCTTCGTCTTACACGCCTGTGATCTTAATTATATTAGTTTGTCTTATAGATATCTTCATCGTCAAAAAGATTTGACTTTATAATATGTTTTGAGTATACTTTATCCACTAACACCTCCCAAGCCTCTGACTCAAGCTCACTGGGGAGGTTTTTTTTATCTAATCAAATCTGTCGTGGAGCAATAGAAAATTTTTGAATCAATTCTATTACTTTCTGAGCTCGTCCAAAGTTTGGGATTAATAGTTTATTAAATACAGACAATAAACAGAAATATGAAACGAAAGTATTCTGATTTTCAATCAGTTGTAATATGGTTCTAGATTTTACACTAAACGTCATTGTTTTGTTGAAAACATTTTCATAGTGGCTACAGAGATTTCTAAGATATTTTAGACTATACATCCAATCAGTAAAAAGCATTCCATTGATTCCAAAATATCAAGCTATTGTTTTCTGATGTTCGAGATTAAAGTCCTTATATATTTTTATTAATTCTCAAAAAGTTAGTTTATCAAAGAAGATGTAATCAGGCAATGTTTTTTCACTAGCATGAGCAGAAAAATAATTTTTCACTTTTGAATCATTAATCTTCCATTCCGATATTTTATTTTCTATAAATTTGATCCTATTAACAATACATTCTTCGCGATATAAAACTTTATCCATATATCGATCCTTCTGAGAAAAATTCTCTCATATATAATTTATACATACACTTTTGAGGGCATTCTCTATTACTTCCAACATATCCAAGATAAGAAATCTTAGTCTTTTATCAAAGATATAATAGCTAATAAGCCTATCTATATCACCATTTGCGTCTTTAAAGTAAGGTAATAATTTATGATAGCCAACTTTTTCTAGGTATCCCAAAATCTTTTCTTGATCAGTTATAACAAATCATCTCTCCTGTAACATCTGGATTTGCTCCTGTATTTTTTTATTCATACCCAAAGCTAACAACTAAAGATTCCCTTCGATCTCCTCCACATCGCTCCATTTTCTTCTTTCGAGATTGGTATATTGCATCGTCTCGTGCCCTTTCCCAGCACACATGACAATGTCACCAGGGACTGCAGATTCTAATGCGAATTTAATTGCGAGTTTTCTTTCGGGTAAGATAAAGAAATCTTTTCCAAGTGTTTTTTTCGTAATATTTTGTGTGACTTGTTGGATGATAGACAATCTATTTTCTGTATCGGGATCATCATCCGTCACGATCATTATATCAGAATTATTCTGGACAATATCGCCCATGACTGGTCTTTTGAGCGTATCTCTCAGTCCTGGTGCTCCAAAGACCGTGATAAGTTTTCCTGTTCATTTGATCATATTGAGATAATTGAGCGTCTTCTCTAAGGCGTCAGGGGAGTGCGCGAAATCGACATAGCAATCGACTCAATTATGGTTTACGTGTTGCATTCTTCCATCGACTCCTTCGAACTTTTCTATGGTAGCAATAGACTTCTCGATATCTATACCGATCTGGACGGAGACGCTGAGCGCTGCCAGGATGTTGTACACGTTGAAGCTTCAGACTAATTTTGCATGCACAGGATACTGCTTCCCGAGGTAGGAAACCACGAAGTCCGTGCCGTCAGTTTTTTCTACAATATTTTCTGCTTTGAGTGAAGAAGACCCCGTGATACTAAAGCTGACTTTTTTGTCGAAGGGCATCTCGTCAAACCGCTGGCGTCCTATCTTGTCGTCACCAGGGAAGGTCGCGTATTTATGTTGTTTTTTACTCGCAAGGATATATTCAAACAGTTTTTTCTTCGCTTTGATATAACTGTCCATGGTGCCATGATAATCCAAGTGATCATGCGTAACATTCGTGAGTATTCCAAAATCAAATTCCACTCCCTCAAATCTAAATTGGCTCAGGCCATGAGACGAGGTCTCGAGAACTGCGATCTTGCAACCACTATCCTTCGCCATCGCTAAGGTCGATTGGAGATCATAGATATCCAATGATGTCATCTTTTTCTTATTGGGAACAATCTGATCTCCGATCAAAATATTCGCCGTACTGACCGAGACACATTTCCCGACATGCGCGTTGATGATTTGATGGATCAAATTGACGGTCGTTGTTTTTCCATTGGTTCCCGTGACCCCGATGACAAAAAAATCTTTCGATGGATGTCCATACATGAGATTAGCAAGTTGCCCATTGAGTCTTTTCCATGCCACATAGATGAAACTTTCTTTGAGAAAGGGATAGAGTTTATCATACATCAAGATTTTTTTGAGCAAAGTTTTCATGCAATTCGAAACAACGATAAAAAATCACCAAAACTATACGATTTTTGATAATGTTTACAATAAAAAAATAGCTGAAAGCGAAAAGCTTAAAGCAGGAAGAAATTGTATAAATGATGTCCTCCTTCTCTGAAGGAGGGGAACCACGACAGTGGTGGAGGATTTAAATCCCTCATCCGCAAAGCGGATACCTCTCCCTTTACAAAGGGAGACAGAAAGAATATTTATACTATAGTATTTTTCAGAAGTCGTCATCAGACAATTGCCGCAGTTTCCATTCTTAGCATAGTCGCTCATAAGTCTTTGGTTTCGATATCATATTTTTTAAACAGTTCATGATCTTTGGGTCATCGTCATCATTCAGGTCAGATGAGTCAGATCTTCCTATCGTGTCATCCTGAGCCTGTCGAAGGATATAAAGGGTTACTTATATTCTTCACTTCGTTCAGAATGACATCACTGTTTAGAGGGACATCAATTTTGTCGAAGAGGACTATTTTCTTTCATTCAAGAATATTTTCTATCTTTTCTACGAAAGAAATTTTTGGGAAAAATCGACCTCGTGATTGCTCGATGGCTTCTTTAGCGATCTTTCGAAGTCTTTCCGCTTTCTTTTCATTCCATTGTTTGATAATAGACCTTTCTGCGGGCCAAAACGTGATATGAGCTATCCCGATCTCGCAGAGCTTCTGTACGATAAGTTCAGCTTTTTCTCGTTTATTTGGCATAGCGATACACATCGTAATTTGATCGGAAGTATTTGGACAATTTTCTTCGGCTACAATTTCTCCGACAATGGATAATCATTGATGCGTCTTTTCAAAAGCAGAAAACTGAACCTCGAGTCTCGTTTGGGCTTGCTTTCCTGGCTGCATATCTTGCACGAAAAAATGGTCTCCAGATGTTATTCTCAAGACTTTTCTCGCTTGTTCCACGACTTCGGGAGCAGTAATGGTAATCGTTTTTTGCTTGGTAGTATAGGGAGTGATGAATAGCTGCATTACATCGATTATAAAAATGAAAGAACAAATTGAGGTAGATGGTAACATATCCTTCGGATGTAACGTGTGGTAACGAATAGTAATATTCTAAGCTCTAACATCTAAGCTCTCCGAGCCTAATTTTTTGCTACCATATTTCCAAGTGCTATTTCAGTTTCTGAATTAAGAACACTTTGTCCGTAATGCGATACAAGATAAAATTTATTTTTGTTAATAGCGAGTCCAAATCCTACATTTACAAAATCTTTCATTACAATTCCATTGTAATGCGGTCTCCATGAGCTCCATCTTTCTGCCATATAAAAAGCAAATGTTTTTTTGATAGATTTAAGAAGTGTTGCAGTACAATCTGTTTGTTTACACGTAAAAAGTCATCGTCCAAGACTTTCAGAAAATAAATTACCTGCAGATCAAGTAAATTGTACTCACTGGTCATTAAACCAATCTTTGACACTTCGGTAATTATAATAACCATCTTTTGAGGTTCTCTTGTGACTTGTGGTACCGATGGTTTTGAGATGTTCCGCCCAGGTTTGAGCAGAGGAATCCAAAAGAGCATTTCCTGTATAGAAGGGAAGTCCAACTCTCGCTCTTTCTTGGTTATGTCGATCTATTCGGGTAGACCTGATCTCTTGAATATTAATATTGGAAGGAATGCTCTCAGCTAATGCTGGCGAAAGAAAACATCCAGGAGAAATAAGTAATATGCTTAGACAAAATAATCGTCTCGATCACATATGATCGGATAAAAGGATAAAATCATTCACAAAATATAAGAAAAAGCTCCCTCCAATGCAAATAGAAATGATATCTGGAGAGGCGAAGCAGAAACATATTCTCTCCAAGGAGAAAAAAAAGAGCGTAATCAATACTTTCTATTTGAAATTTTCCTTATTTTTCGTACACTACAGCCAGACTATATTTATTTCATTATGGAACTCGGATGTTTACATATATATATCAGTCTGTGCACAACTTTTTCATTGGATGACTCTTGATGTATCCTATTTTTATCGTCATGATTGTAGGATTGATTATTCAATTAACGAAAGTGATTATAGATATCATCAGATATAAGCGTTTCTATTTTGGACATGTATTCTCTTCAGGAGGATTTCCTTCTTTTCATACCGGATTGGCAAGTAGCGTGACTATGCTTGTATTGTTGGATCAATGAGCAGGAAGTCTTACCTTCGCTATTGTATTTGCCTTTAGCCTACTCTTTGCATATGACGCGATGAATCTAAGATTTGAAGCGTGACAACATGCTCATTATATCAATGATTTAAGATTTGAATTACAAAACGTCCTCCAAAAGAAAGAATGACCGCTCAAAGAAAGGATCGGACATACACCTTTGGAGGTAGCTGGAGGAGTAATCTTCTGATCAGTTCTTACATTCTTGATCTACTATCGACGATACATTGCATAGAAGGGAGTGTATAGTTAATAGTGTATAATGTATAGTGCCGGAATTTTTTATGGTCTTCAACAATATGAGGCAATCTGCGACCACCTAGGACCATTGTTTGCTTCGTCCAATAATCTTAATTTATAACCCACCCTATGATAAAATTTGTGAAAGCTAGACCCGTCAAAAAAATACAAAGGACGAGAGAATACTCAGCTACACCAACACGTCCAGGACTTACAAAAAAAAGAAAAATCCCGCTCAAAACAGTCTGGATTATTTTTATTTGTTGTACTTTACTGTACGGAGGATTTCTGCTCTTCAAGTCTACCTTATTAAACAAAGATTATGTTATCACTAAAGTGCAATATTATGTCAAAGATGTAAAAATGTACAATGACCCAGCTCTTTACAAAGAAATTAGTGCAGATATCAAACAAGAAAACTACAACGTTGTCCGTTTCCAAAAAAACGATCTCCTTGCAAAGCTCCAAATGAACTATCCTTTCATCAAGGATATGAAAATCACTTTTGTTGCAGATAATGTAGTAAGGGTCCAACTTGTGTTCCGAAAACCAGAACTTGTCATTAGAAACCAATCCACTAAATTTGGTGTGTTCCGTGGTCATGTCTTCCCTTTGCTTTCAGGAAATGCCTTAGGAAAAGACGTAAGAATCCTTGATCTTCCAGGATATTTGAGTGGACAATGAGCAATGACAGGATTCTTCTTTAGACAATCAGCCGATACGCTTATCCAACAATTAGATCTAATTTACCAATGATTCCCAAATCTTGATCGTGTAGAATATCTTCCATGAGGAGAAAGGACTATTGTATATGTAAATAATCATCGTATCTACCTCAATAATCTAGGAGATATCTCACAACAAATTAGCTCATATATGCTCTTGAAAAAATATTATCCAGAGACGGTAAATCTAAGCGAAATCGATGTGGGAAGTCTGGAGAAAGATAAATTAATCGTAAGAAAATAGAAAAACACGAAAAAATCCGCTGCATGCTTCGCGCTACACAGCTTGTCTCAGCTTGTACAATATGTAACAATCTGTAACCACCTGTAACAAGCTGCAACCATTGATTCCAATTTTACCCATTCCATCCAATCGTCATGAGTCTATTAAAAACCGATTTTCCCATATTTGCCAATAATCCATGATTGATCTTTTTGGATAGTGCAGCGTCCTCTCAGAAACCACAATATGTCATCGATGGAGTAAATGATTCTGTTTCCTCATCGTATGCAAATATTCATAGAGGAAATTATGCACTTTCAGAAAAATCAGAAGATTTATATCATGCATCCAAGGCGAAAGTTGCAGAATTTCTTCATGTCAAAGTCAATGAAATTATCTACAGTTATAACGCAACTTATGCCATCAATCTCATCGCGCAAGCGCTCTGCAAGTCTAAATATCTAGAGAAATGAGATGTTGTTCTTGTTGGAATTCGGGATCATCACGCCAATATCGTGCCTCGACAAAGTTTATCTGAGGAATATGGATTCGAGGTACAATTTATCAATATCCGATCAGACTATACGATAGATCGACAAGATTTCACCAAAAAATATACCAAAAAAGTAAAAGTCGTAGCCTGTTCTCATATCTCCAACGTAACAGGAGCAATCTACGATGTAAGCAAGATCAAAGAACATTTGAGACCAGATACCTTCTTTCTCGTAGACGGTTCTCAGTCTGTTCCTCATATTCCGGTAGACGTCAGCAAAATTGGCTGTGATTGCTTTGTTTTCACTGCCCACAAAATGATGGCATATACAGGACTAGGAGTGGCATATCTCGCCAAAGAATGGATCAGGAAATTACAACCATTGATTTCTGGGGGAGGAGCGATTCATGATGTTGATACAAGCAATTATACCCCTGCATCTGGAGTGGATAAATTTGAGGCCGGGACACCAAACATTATCGGAGCGGTAAGTTTACTCAAAGCTTTAGAATACATACATAAAATCTGAGGAATGGAGAGGGTTTGGACTCATGAACAACAGATGACTGCCTACGCACTCGCCAAGTTCCATGTCTTAGAAAAAGAAAAAAAACTTGAATTGATCGGATCCTATGAAGCAGACAAAAGAGTGGGAGTGTTTTCATTTGTCCTTCCCAAAATAAAAAATACCTCCATAGTCGGCGAAAAATTTTCAGCTCAAAATATCGCCATCCGCTGTGGCGGACATTGTGCTTATCCCTTACACAAACAGATCAAAAAAGCAGGAAGTTGTAGAATGAGTCTCTATCTCTACAATGATAAAAAAGATATCGACACCTTTTTCGCACAGCTTGAGAAGATCATCTCATCTGGATTGAAATAGTTCCAGATAGTCACAAACGCTACAACCTACAAAAATTTGAGACCATTCGCAAGTCATTTCTTGGTATATAAACACGATTAAAATAATTATCACAGTAATGTCAATTAGTACTTCCGAAATGGGAGTACTTTTTTTGGAAAAAAAGCACTTTGGGAGTATACTTAGAAGGAATATCTCTTCTTATATGCATTTTATTCTTATCATCATCTGATGACGAACAAAGATACCAAGGTAGAACAGCCAAAACAAGATCCTATACTTCCCGTTGAAGTAAAAAAAGCTGTTTCTTCCATAGAGCAAAAAACAGCACAAGATACGAGCCTAGAAAAAATGAAGGCAGATATTGCTCAACTCAAAAAGGATAATGAAGTTTTGCAATCTAAGCAGACTGATTTTGAAAAAAATAAAACAACGCTCTCCAAGGAGGAAAGAGATAAGCTTAAGCAGGAGATAGAAACAGAAGCCAAAAGAATCGAAGCGAGAAAAATGGAAATTCTTACACTAATCAAACAAACTAAACAAGAACTCGCAAACCTCAAAGGAACTGTGGAAACATGAAATAAGACAACTGATTTAGATGCTGCAGAAAAAGAAGTCCAGGCTATCAAAGTAGAGAAATCAAGTCGATTTGGCAAAGCCCGAGAAGGCACCAAAAATTTTGTAAGTGAACATAAGCAAGGACTCTTGATTGGTGGAGGAATTATCGGAGGACGATTGTTGCTGAGAAGTTTATTCAAAAGAAAACATGGAGAATCTTCTTCAGGAAATGGAGAAAAGAAGGAAAGCCGATGGGGAAAATGGCTCAAAAGAATCGGTATCGCAACAGGAGTAACTTGGCTTGGAAGAGGACTTTTTACAGGAAAACGAGATCTCTTTGGATGGAATCCATTTTCATCCAAGAAGTCAGATGGACCAGAAACTACTCCAGGATCAAATATAGAGAAAAGTGCTCAGGCATACGAATCTCTTACGCAAGAAAAGAAGGCTCCCTACGAAAATCTTTCCACAAAAATAAACGAATATTATGGGAATGCTATGAATGATCAGGCAGGCGTTTCAGGTGTAGAGGAAATGCTTGGCGATTCTAAATTTGAAGAAAAGAATGGGAAGAAAATTGCTGGATTAGTACCATTTGTTTTAGCGAATAGATATGCGGATGTAGGATCCATGCTCAAAGAAAGAGCCTTTTATTATGAAATAATTGGTGCAGAAGGGCATATAGCTCGGGATAAATTAAAGAATCGATCAGTCGATGAACTCAAGAAATTTTTATTGCCTCTTGCAGGTACAGTTGATGGATTAACCTCATTTTTATGAGGAATCGGTGCAACAAAAAGTGTTGATAGTTTTTTAGAAGGATTAAAAGCATTACCAAATTTCGAAGCAACGATTAGAACAGTGTTTAGAAAATCTTTGTCTGTTATGTCCTACTTTGAGAGTAGAAGAAGAAAGTTGGAGCACCAGATAGCTATGGAATATCTCTCTAGCAGAAATGAAGATGGATTTAACTCATTGAGTGAAAAGGATAAACAGAAAAGGGTCGCAGATAAGTTAGATGATGATGAATGGTATGCTAAGAACGTCAAATCTAGCATCAACGAATTTCTAGGAAAATCAATCTCAGAATCTATTGGATATATGCAATCCAAAAACATCTTAGATGGAGAAATAGATCCTTTGATCAAAGGGGTCGTAGAAAAGGTAGAAGAGAGAAGAAAAGATCTCCTCGGTATAGAAGATGCAGATGATGAATCAAAATTAGTCGCTATCAAATCAAAACTTACCAATGGAAAACTTAGTCCAGAAGCAAAAGAAAAACTTCAATCCTTATGTGAAAAATTTGAAGATGATATTGATGGTTTTGGAAGAAAATCATGGTATAATCAGTATCTTCCTCTATTAGAAATGTTTAATGTGAGTGAAGATACTTTACAGAAGATGCAAGCGACAGGAGATTATGATGGTGTAGTAAAATCATACAAAGACTACATCACTTCTCTTCTCAAAAAGTCTGATGCAGGTACTTTGACTTCAGGAGATATAGATGGTTTAGAAAATCAGGTCAATGATTATTATAAATTTCAAAAATCATTAGTCACCACGCAGCTCAATCTCAGTGAGGCTAGGGATAATAATAAGGATGTTGTAGGAAGACGAACAGCTACGTTTATCAAAGCAGGAGAAGTTGGGGTAAGGGGAGTTCAAATGGTAGTAAAATGAGATGTTCGAGAAAAAATAAAATGATGAGCGATGGTTGCCTGAGCAGCAGCAAGTATAGATCTGATAACATATCCATTGAGATTGGCTTGATGAATATTGCGTGGAAAACTAGCCACTTCTCCAACACTGAAAATCGCATGGAAGCTTGGAACTTACACTGTAAAGTGAGGTGCCGCATTGGCTGAATGGATAACAGGAAGAGCCATAAGAGCGCATCTCCCTTATGGTTTAGGCGCGAGATGGTACAATGAAGATCAACTGAGATATGCAATATGTAATGGAGAAATCGATCTTGAAAAAGCAGTAAAGATAGCAAATAGAAAATGACGAACAATCAATCCAGAAAATAAAAATGCTAAGATTATAAGCTCTGTAGAAGATCTCTTCAAACGTTTTACTCCAGAGGTCCAAGATGAGAAGATTATAGCTAAAGCAAGTAGATTACTCAACCAATACAGAGATAATCCAGATATATATAAGCAAGTATTCGATACTACGTATGAACAAAGAAAAATGTATAGACCAAAAGATTGGCTAAAATTAGACAAAAAGAAGATAAAATTTTCTATCAATGAAATAAATCTCAATAAATTAGAAGCTATTGATCTTCATATACAATGATGTACTAATCCTACAGAGAAAAAGATATTTGAATCTATGATGAAATATACCAAGGATTTGAATCGTGCTGAGAGTTTAGTAAATATGTGAATAGACTCAACCGCCATTAAACTCTTTGAGAAAGGATGAATAATCTCAGCAGAAAAGTTTGGAAATTATCTTGCAAAATATGCAGGGAAAATAGATGCCAACGAGATGAAAGCATTTCAACAATTTCTCTTGGAAGCAAAAGGTAAGATGTGAGAGAATGCTGGTC
>Ga0194052_1000174_pt1 | contig 46385 bp, 32 predicted proteins | sample SepL226m_MetaG_FD_160117 | JGI IMG/M metagenome (GOLD analysis project Ga0194052, IMG submission 160117) | Anoxic zone freshwater microbial communities from boreal shield lake in IISD Experimental Lakes Area, Ontario, Canada - Sep2016-L227-6m | ecosystem: Environmental > Aquatic > Freshwater >...
GCCATGTCTTCCCTGTATTCGCGGGCTTCCGGGGAGGCAAGGGTGTTGGTACTATGGCCGGGGTAGGCATAGCGCTTTTCCCATTTGCCCTCCTTGTTGTTCTGGGCATCTTTATTGCAATACTTGCGATCACACGATATGTTTCTCTTGCGTCATGTATCGCAGCTTCTGCCTTCCCTTTCATTGTTGTGTTTGTTACCGGGGAGCATCATCCCGGCCTGGTTATTCTTTCTGTTTTCGTCGCTGTTTTCGTCCTTTTTACACATCGTGAAAACATCGTACGGCTGGTGAAAGGAAAAGAAAACAAATTCAATTTCAAAGGTGGTGGTAAAAAGTAATAATTTGAAGCCCCCCATCTTGCCGTAAAAAATTAAAATCTGTATATTTACACCCATATTCAAAAAACTAAGATAGTATGAAATTCATCATTTCCAGTTCCTTGCTCCTGAAAAACCTGCAAGCGGTCATTGGCGTGATCAACAGCAATAACACCCTGCCTATCCTTGATGATTTTTTATTTGACCTTAAGGAAGATCTGCTTACGGTTACAACCTCTGATTTAGAGACTACGATGAGCGTTACCGTTAAACCTGACAAATCGGAGGCTGATGGATCAGTTGCAATTCCTGCCAAAATTCTGGTGGATACCCTTAAAACCCTTCCCGATATCCCTGTATCCTTTTCAATTGACCTTGGGACCCTGTTGGTTGAGATTTCAGCCGGGGAAGGCAAATATAAACTTAGCGGGCACAGGAGCGATGAATATCCGAGAACACCTCCACTGGAAGACCCAACGACGGTCAGGATCCCCTCAGGAGTATTGTCCAAAGCCATAACTAAAACCATCTTTGCCACGGGCAATGATGAGCTCAGGCTGGTTCTCTCAGGAGTGTTCTGTCAGCTTTCATCCGATGAGATCACTTTTGTGGCTACCGATGCACATAAGCTGGTCAGGTATACACGCCTCGATGTTAAAGCCGGATCTTCCGCCGCGTTCATCCTTCCGAAGAAACCTCTAAACCTTCTGAAAAACATTCTTTCAGCCCAGGATAATGAAGTGACACTGGAATACAACCGAACCAACGCTTTCTTCTCTTTTTTGAATATCAGCCTGATATGCCGGCTCATCGATGGGAAATACCCGAATTACGAGGCTGTGATACCTAAAGACAACCCCAATCATATGGTTGTCGACAGGATGTCGCTGCTTAACTCCATCAAGCGCGTTTCAATTTACGCCAACCAGTCGACCCACCAGGTAAGGTTTAAAATTACCGGCAAAGAACTACTTCTTACTGCCGAAGATGTTGATTTTTCAAACGAAGGAAAGGAAAGGCTTACGTGCTCATATGACGGGGAAGATCTTGAGATCGGTTTTAATTCGAAATTTCTCATGGAAATGCTTGGGAATGTTGACGCCGACGAGGTGAGAATGGAAATGTCGGGACCCAACCGTGCAGGCCTGCTGCTTCCTGCCAACATAGAGAACAAGAATGAGGATATTCTTATGCTGGTCATGCCGGTCATGCTCAGTAAATAATCAGGAGCCATAAGGTAGAATAAAAAAAGCCGTCTGATCAGGACGGCTTTTTTTTATGCATTCAAGGTAAGTAAGGTTTATCCCCTTTTTACATTGATTGCTTTTTTACCTCTTTTATCTTCTGTTACATCAAAAGAAACGACATCATCCTGCTTAATCTTGTCGATCAAACCACTGACGTGTACGAAAATTTCCTGCTGGTTAGAGTCATCAACGATAAACCCAAAACCTTTTCTTTCATTGAAGAATTTAACTTTACCTGTAGACATAAAAACTAATTTTAATTAATTAATCACCAAAGGTACACAAATATTTATTTATTTTTACAAAAAACATTTTTATGAAAGATATCAGCCTGAACCTTGAAAATCTTAATGAAGTGTTCCCCGACAATTTCACCCAGGAGCAGATTGCCAAAGGCAAAACGGTGTTTCTGAAAAAGCTTGCGCAGGAAGCACATTGTTTTTATTCCGGTAAGATCCAGACAGTGCCGAAGGCACCCGTTGTCGGATTTAACTGGTTCAATGTATGGTATACTCCTGGCGTGTCAAAAGTTTCCACGAATATCAGGGACTGCAATGACTGTTCATTTGAGCTCACAAACCGGGGCAACCTGGTAGCCGTAGTCAGCGATTCAACCAGGGTCCTGGGCGACGGCGATTGCCACCCGTCAGGCGGCCTGGGGGTTATGGAAGGCAAGGCCTTCCTTATGAAATACCTCGGAGGCGTCGATGGGGTCGCATTATGCATTGACAGCAAGGATGAAAATGGCAGGAACGACCCTGAAAAGATCATCCAGTTCGTGAAAATGGTACAGCATAGTTTCGGCGCCATCAACCTTGAGGACATCTCCCAGCCTAACTGTTTCAGGGTGCTCGATGTATTAAGGGAGGAATGTGAGATCCCGGTATGGCATGATGATGCCCAGGGAACCGCTTGTGTCACACTGGCAGGAGTTATCAATTCCCTGAAACTGGCAAAAAAGAAAATCGGGGATGTCAGGATAGTGTTGCACGGAGCGGGCGCTTCGAATACTACCATTGCCCGCCTGCTCATCACCGACGGGGCCGACCCGGCTAAAATGGTCATGTTTGATACCAAGGGGTCACTTCATAATGGCCGTACTGATATCGAAGCTGATAAGCGGTTCTACCGCAAATGGGAATTATGCCAGTCGACGAACCCGGGCAAGATCGCAACGATGGAAGAAGCTATGAAAAATGCCGATATCCTTATCTCGCTTTCCACACCGGGGCCTGATGTCATAAAGAGGCCATGGATCCATAGTATGGCACAGAACTCCATTGTATTCTGCTGTGCCAACCCCGTCCCTGAAATTTACCCTTATGCCGCAAAGGAAGAAGGTGCATTTATCGTTGCTACAGGTCGGGGCGACTTTCCCAACCAGGTAAACAATTCAACCGGATTCCCTGGCATTCTTAAAGGAGCCTTATTAGTCAGGGCCCGAAAGATCACCGATGCCATGGCCATTCGTGCGGCCCACTCCCTGGCCGATTATGCCGAGAGAAGAGGGATTAACCCTGAAGATATTGTTCCCAACATGGAAGAGGCAGGAGTGTTCCCCCATGAAGCCGCCGATGTTGCCATGCAGGCTATTGCAGATGGTGTGGCACGTGTGACCATGACATGGCAGGAGGCTTTCGATAAGGCAAAGAAAGATATAGAACACTCCCGTAATATGACCCGCTCCTTAATGGATAACGGCTTCATAGAAATGCCTCCCATCGATATGATCAAGGACGCATTAAGCTGGGCAATAGAACAGGTTAAGTGAGCGGTAGCTGCCGAAAAGTGACTGCCAACTGCCGAAAAATGACCGGTGACTGCTGACTAGTCACTTCTTCCTAAGTACCAGCAGCCTTGCCCCATGAGGCAGCACTTTCATTTCGAAATGGTCCTGAACAAGCCCCAGGTCCTTCTGAGGCCATACATCACGCATCATCCATTTCCCTTTTATTCCCAGGTCGTCAAGTTTCACGTCGGCTGGAATCGCATTTCCGGTAAGATTGAACAAACCGATTGCTTTTGAGCCGTCGGCCAGGTCCTTCTCCCAGATCTGGTATTCCGATGACTTCCATGCCTGGGTTGCCCCTTTTCCCAAAGGATCCTGGTTTATGGCAATCACTTCGTCATTGGTCAGGAGGTTCAGAGTGAAATCGTCAAGCTGATTCAGGTCGCAGCCTATCAGCAGAGGGGCTGCCAATAGCGACCATAAACTGATGTGAGTGTATTGTTCATTAGGTGTCAGCCTTGTATAATGCAGGTTTGGCCCCCAGCCGACCCAGCCGACAACAAGCATATCGGGATCGTTCCAATGCCCCGGGGCAGACAACAGTGAACATTTATCCTGTGAGAACCCTATACCTGAAAGGCTTTCCCAGTTGTCTTCAATGTCGCCGGTGGTCCTCCAGGAATTTCCATCCACTTCATTCCCCCATTTCCAAACATCACCCATGCCATACTGGCAAAGGCTGTGATGGATATCACGGTTTACTTTGCGAATATACTTCCGCATTTCACGGTAAGGGAATTTCAACTGATGATCGGTCGGATTGGGAGCGATCCCCCCGTAAGAACACCAGTCATACTTCAGGTAGTCGATTCCCCACTCGGCATAATGCTGGGCATCTTTTTCCTCAAAACTGTAACTGCCTTCATACCCCCCGCAGGTTTTCGGGCCGGGGGAGGAGTATATCCCTATTTTCAGGCCGAGGGAATGGATGTAATTGCACATTTCTTTCATATTCGGGAACTTGGAATTCGGCAGGATATTCCCGCTTTTGTCATGGGTGTCCTCCCAGCCATCGTCTATATTGATATAAGTCCAGCCATGGTTAATGAGCCCGCTTGAAACAAACGCATCACCGGCCTGTCTCACTTTTTTGTCGCTCACGCTCAGCCCCCAAACATTCCAGCTGTTCCATCCGAGAGGAGGCGTGAGGGAAATCAGGTCGCCGCATTTTATGGTAAAATCCCTAACTGCAGTCCCAAGTATATTGGCAACTTTGATCTTAACCGTATATTCCCCTTTTTTTGAGAGGGCGCCGGTAATCATGCCATTGCCTGGATTCAGGCGCAGACCCTCAGGCAGGCCTTCAGTACTGTAAGCCAGCGGCGGCTCACCGGTCGCTGCAATTTTGTAAAGAAACGGGGACCAGGGCCTCACTCCGAATACCGATGCCCCGTTAATCCTCGGTGCCTTCCCAGGTTTAGGAGTAAGGATATAGGGCATCTCCAGCTGTTCCCTGACTTCCTTCCCCGAAGAGGTCTCCCGGTAACTGAAATAAATTATAGCAGGCACCGAAAAGTCTTTGATGATATTGACGGTGAAAACCGTGCGTATTCCAGGGGGCATGTTAAGCACTGTTTCCTGCCTGAATAACTGGCTGCCATTATCGCAGCGGTCAGCATTGATGGTAAGCACTCCATGGAACTCTTCTTTTTGGGAAATGTTGTAAATGGCAAACTGCTTGCTGATCAGGGTATCTCCGACAAACTTATAGCCCGACTGGCTGAAATCAAATTTTATATGGTCGGGCAAATCAACCATGGTAATCTCGAATGGTTTAGAGAACATGCCGCCCGCACCACCCTGGTCATAAGCCCTTACCACTATGACATTCTCCTGGTCCCAATGCAGGCGGGGATCATTTACAGCCAGAACATATCTCCTGTCGACATCCCAGCGGGTCTGTCCTTTGAAAAAATCGGGTCTGGCATCGGTTTTAACCGGAACAGTCTTCCCGTTTTCCCCTAAAAGTTCACCGTTCAGGAACACCTGGTCGTAATCGTCTATCTTCCCCAGCTTCAACTGTATGCTGTCTTTAATAAACGCATTATCAATCATGCTGTGGGGAATTACCACCCTTTTGCGGTACCAGGCAAACCCGTCAAGGTTCTTGTAGCCCTGGTTTTCCCAAATGTCGGTAGGGTTGATCAGCTCCCACCTGGAATCATCAAATGAGGCCCCTGCCCATGCCGGGTCATCCCCGCTATGGAACTTCCAGGGAGTACTGAGGTCTATTTTGTTGTCGGATGAGTTTTTTTGACAGGCAAAAATGAGCAAAAGACATGCAAATAATGCTAGATTCAGCTTCTTCATGACGTTGGATTTTTGACGGGGTAATACCATTTTGTTTATCAAAAATATGAATATAACCGGGAACGATGCAAGTATTTATTAATTTTGCAATTGATTATCAAATTAATGAAATCTTTATGCGGATAAGGTCGATGTTCAGAAACCTGGTTTCCCTGGTGCTCCTTCTGCCACTTTTGGCAGGGATGCTGGGGATTTCAGCTAAGGAGCATCGTTGTTCATCAAGCAATAAGTCAAGTGTAAAGATGTTTCCTGAACTTACAGGGCAAATCGCTTCCTGCTGCTGTTCACAGGAAACTGTTTCACAGCCCCGGGCCGGGGATGCAGGTAAAGAGGATCTAGATGCCCCGGATTGCTGCAAAACAATAAGGCTTTATTTTAAGGCGGATTTTCAGTCTACCAGGGCCCAGGCGATGATAACCAGGTTAATCAGTCCGCCGGCTTCCGACTGTTTTTTACCTGGAGAACTGCCGTCAGGGAAAGCCGTCGAATTTCAGAATATTTCTTTTTATACTGATACGGGACCGCCTTTGACAGGCCGTGAGCGTATTATTTCCTTCCATCAGACTAAAATTCCATGCCCTTCATTTCTCCATTGCTGAGACCGGGCTGGACTTTTCATTGTATTTTGTTGATTCCTGAATTGCCTGACCGGCCTTGAGAGCGGGTGACCCCTGGGGGTTCCCTTCACTACATCCGCAGTCACAGTAATAATCAGTTAAAACAAATCGATGAAAATACCAGCATTAACAAAAATACTTACTCTTTTACTGCTTTCTTCCTTCTTCATTCCTGCAGCTCTCTCACAGGCTGTCACGGGTTTCGTTTTTGAGAAAACCGCAGGCGGACAAAAAGGAGCGCTTCCAGGGGCCAATGTATATTGGGCGGGGACAACGAAAGGGACGTTTACCGACGAGAACGGGAAATTCCGTCTTTCAAAAGCAGGGAGCGGAAATGCGAAGCTGGTCGTCAGCCTGCTGGGATACCGCCATGACACTATCGTTGTGCCTAAAGACAGGTCAAAACTTGAAATTGAAATGCATGCAGGGGACCGTGAGTTATCGGAGGTTGAAATCAAGGCGAGGCAGGATAATTCCTATGTCTCCAAAATGAAGACCCAGGCTACCACGGTCATTAACATAGGCGAGCTGCAAAGGGCAGCCTGCTGCAACCTGGCCGAAAGTTTTGAAACGAATGCTTCGGTCGACGTTTCATACAGCGATGCCGTTTCGGGCGCAAGGCAGATCCAGCTGCTCGGGTTGAGCGGCATTTACAGCCAGATCATGGCTGAAAATGTACCGCTCATACGCGGGCTGGCCACGCCTTATGGCCTGAATTATGTCCCGGGCCCCTGGATGGAATCAATCCAGGTGGCTAAAGGCACCTCATCTGTTGTTCAGGGTTATGAATCCATTACCGGGCAGATCAACGTTGAGTACAAAAAACCGGAGAACAGCGAAAAATTTTATCTGAACCTTTACGGTAACAGCAATCTGCGCTTTGAAGCAAATGCGAACGGTTCTGTGAAGATCAACGACAAACTGAGTACATCCCTGCTGGTCCATGCCGATGACTTCAGGTTCCCGTTTGACAGGAATGGCGACGGGTTTATGGATTTGCCGAAGCTTACCAATATCAACGTGTTCAACCGCTGGGATTTCATAAATCCAGGTAAATGGGTGTCGAGGCTCGGGGTCAAATACCTGTATGAGGAACGCAACGGGGGCCAGATGGATTTTGTGAAAAGCTCCTGGAATACCGATACGACAGGGATCACCAACGATTCCAAGAAGTATGGAATAGGGGTGAAGACCAACCGCTTCGAGGCATTCTGGAAGAACGGGGTTTTCTTTAAAGGGAAGTCCCAGTCAAGCCTGGGATTGATACTCTCGTTCATCAACCACGAACAGGATGCTTTTTACGGCATCAACCTTTATCATGGGCATGAGCAGAATTTCAATTCAAACCTGATCTATACGGCCCAGTTCAATGGCGAGAAGCATAAGATCACAGCCGGGGGGAGTTATTTTATCGACACTTATTCGGAGAATTTCGTGCAGACAAGGCTTGCATACCGGTATCAATACCTGCCCGATACGATCAGCCCGACTTATGCCGATAAGTTCACCCTGGTCAACGATTCCGTTCAAACCTATACGATGGACCGTTCCGAATGGGCTGCAGGTGGTTTTATGGAATATACCTTCAACCTGAAAGATAAGTTCACACTGATTGCCGGTGTACGAGGCGACTACAACAACCGCTGGGGATTCCTGTTCACTCCCAGGCTGCATATGAGGGTCACGCTGGCCAAAGGCCTCGCGCTTCGCGGATCGGTAGGAAAAGGTTACCGTTCGCCCAACCTGCTGGCAGAAAACTCCCCTATGCTGATCAGCCAGAGGGTCCTTTATTTTGCTCCCGGCCTCTCGAATGAAGAAGCATGGAACTTCGGGCTCAGTCTTACCTGGGACTTTAATCTCTTCAGCCGTAAAGCCGAGTTCACAATTGACGGTTACAGCACCCGGTTTGTAAAGCAGGTCGTGGTGGACCAGGACAGCCTGCCGACCGCAGTGTTCTTTTACAACCTCAATGGTTCGTCTTATGCAAACGTGGCCCAGGCACAGTTCAGCTTCCAGCCGGTAAAACAATTTACAGTTTTGGCCGCTTTCCGTTACAATGATGTGAAAGTGACCGAAGGGAACCAGCTCAGGCAGAAAGCCCTGGTAAACCAGTATAAAGCACTGCTTACGCTCAGCTACGCCACCCGCTTCGATAAGTGGAAGTTCGATTTTACCACACAGCTGAACGGTCCTTCCCGCATACCTGATACGAAGAAGATGCCGGCGGTGCTTATGCTTCCTGAAAAATCTCCGGTTTGGTTCAATATGCTTGCCCAGGTTACAAAAAAATTCAGGAACTTTGAGATCTACATAGGAGGGGAGAACCTGCTGAATATAAGGCAGGATGATCCTATTGTCGAGTATTTCAAGCCCTATCATACGCACTTTGACGCTTCCATGGCCTGGGGGCCAGTGGTCGGGATCACAGGGTATGCAGGGATCAGGCTGACGATAAAGTAGGATGCTGAATGACTGGATGACTGGATAGCTGGATGACTGGATGACTTGATGACTGGATAACTGGATGACTGGATGACTGGATGACTGGATGACTGGATGACTGGATAGCTGGATGACTGGATGACTTGCATCTTGCATCCCGTAAAATAAAAACATAAACCATAAACAATAAAAACCATGAAAACAAAAATGAAAATTCTGAGCAGCATGATGCTGTGTATCTTTATTCTGGCATCCGCAACATCTTTCGGCCAGGATAAAAAGACCGAAACGATAAAAATAAAGACCTCTGCTGTTTGCGATATGTGCAAAGACCGCATTGAAAAGGGAATGGCTTTTGAGAAGGGGGTGAAGAACGTGGTGTTGGACGTGGAGACCAAAATCGTCACCATTACCTATGCCCCGACTAAAACAACTCCCGACGACCTTCGCAAGGCTCTTTCAAAGCTTGGATATGATGCCGATAATGTTGCTGCAGACAAAACAGCTTATGCAAAACTGCCGGCCTGCTGTAAGAAAGATGCAGCTCCTAAGAAAAAGTAGGCTGAATCTCTTTTCCTGAAACAAAACGGCCGCCCGGGAAACCGGGCGGCCGTTTTTGCATTATGGTAGTCTAAAGGTTATTTTTTCCCGCCAAGCTTTTTAACTGGTTTTGCGGGGGCTTTCTTTACCTTCTTTGCCTTTGCAGCGGGTTTTACTGCTGCTTTTGCCTTCATATCCTTGATGTAGGCATGGGCTGCTGCAAGACGTGCAATTGGAACGCGGAAAGGTGAACAGCTTACATAGCTGAATCCAAGCTGGTAGCAGAATTCAACCGATGAAGGCTCTCCTCCATGTTCTCCGCAGATACCGATCTTAAGGTCTTTGCGGGCACTGCGCCCTTTGTCAACGGCGATCTTCATCAGCTGGCCTACGCCTTCGCGGTCAAGTACGTTGAAGGGGTCAACAGGAAGAACTTTTTTGTCGAGGTATTCGGGAAGGAAACTGCCGATATCGTCGCGGCTGAATCCGAAACTCATCTGGGTAAGGTCGTTGGTCCCAAATGAGAAGAACTGCGCAATGTTCGCGATCTTGTCGGCAGTCAGTGCCGCCCTGGGGATCTCTATCATGGTGCCGATCATGTGAGGGATTGCCTTCATCTTGAACTTGGCCAATACTTCCTTGTAAACAGTTTCAATGATTGCATACTGGTCTTTCAACTCGGTATCCACGCAGGTTACAGGGATCATGATCTCGGGGAAAGGTTTTTTCTTTTCCTTCATCAGTTCGGCTGTGGCTTCGAAAATAGCCCTTACTTGCATCTCGGTGATCTCGGGATATGTGATCCCAAGGCGAACGCCGCGGTGACCCATCATGGGATTGGTCTCATGCAAGGCATTTGCACGCTTGTCGAACTCCTCCATCGAGATCTTCAGGCTGTCGGCAATCTGCTTGCGGCCTTCAGGATTCTGGGGAATGAATTCATGCAGGGGGGGGTCCAGTGTACGGATGGTAACAGGATACCCGTCCATTGCAGCCATCGTCTGTTTGATGTCTTCCTTAACAAATGGGAAAAGTTCGTTCAAAGCCTTGCGCCTTTCTTCTACTGATTTGGAAGCGATCATTTTGCGAAGGATGAACAATGGCTTCTCGGCATTCTTTCCATAGAACATATGCTCTGTGCGGAACAGACCGATGCCTTCGGCTCCGAAAGCGCGTGCCTTTGCGGCATCGTCAGGAGTGTCGGCATTGGTACGTACCTTCATGGTACGTGTTGCATCGCAGAGTTTCATGAACTTCTGGAAATCGGGGTTCTCTTCGGCGGCCTTGATCATATTGATGGCGCCATTGTAGATGTAGCCCTTTGATCCGTTGAGTGAAATATAATCACCTTCTTTCAGGGTGATATTGTCAACTTTCAATGTCTTTTTGGAAGCTTCAATTTTAAGAGTGCCTGCTCCGACGATGCAGCATTTGCCCCATCCGCGTGCCACGAGGGCTGCATGGGAGGTCATACCACCACGGGCAGTAAGGATAGCCTGTGCAGAACGCATCCCTTCAATGTCTTCGGGATTTGTTTCTTCACGAACGAGGATCACGGTCTTGCCTTTCTTTGCCCATGCCACAGCTTCTTCAGAAGTGAACACGATCTGGCCGGAAGCGCCTCCCGGGCCTGCAGGCAGGCCTTTTGCAATTGGTTTTACCTTCTTTTCTGCGGCGGGGTCAAGCACAGGGTGCAGGAGTTCGTCAAGCTGTGAAGGCTCAACACGTAAAACAGCTTCTTCCCTGGTGATCAGTTTCTCGCCATACATATCAAGTGCCATCTTTACGGCAGCCGGGCCATTGCGTTTCCCGACACGGCACTGCAGCATATAAAGTTTCCCATCCTGGATGGTGAACTCGATATCAAGCATATTGCGGTAATGCTTCTCAAGTTTCTTCTGGATAGTATCAAGTTCTTTATATACAACTTTCATCGAAGTTTCCAGGGAAGGAAGGTGGCGGGTGTGCTCGTTCTTGCCAACTTCATTGATGGGGTTCGGTGTACGGATACCTGCAACAACGTCTTCACCCTGAGCGTTTGGCAGCCATTCGCCATAGAAATAATTCTCACCGGTTGCGGGGTTACGGGTGAAAGCCACTCCTGTTGCTGAAGTGTCGCCCATGTTTCCGAATACCATCGACTGAACATTTACTGCAGTTCCCCATGAATCGGGAATGCCTTCGAAACGGCGGTATGAAATTGCGCGCTTCCCGTTCCAGCTCTGGAATACGGCTCCCACTGCTCCCCATAACTGCTCCATGGCATCTTCGGGGAAAGGTTTTCCAAGGACTTCCCTGACTTTCTTCTTGTATATTTCAATAAGCTTCTTCAGATCATCGGATGTGAGGTCGGTATCGCTCTTTGCATTCCTGGCTTCCTTCATCTTGTGAAGTTCGCGCTCGAGCTGTACCCTTACACCCATACCTTCCTTAGGTTCAATGCCTGCTGCTTTCTCCATAACCACATCAGAATACATCTGGATGAGGCGGCGCTGGGAATCATAAACGAACCTTGGGTTCTTTGTCTTTTTGATCAGGGCTTCCCTGGTAATGTCGTTCAGGCCAACGTTAAGCACTGTTTCCATCATGCCGGGCATGGATGCGCGGGCGCCCGAACGAACAGAAACCAGCAGCGGGTTGTTTTTGTCGCCGAAAATGGCGCCCATTTCCTTCTCGGTCCTTTTCAGTGAGTCGAGTACCTGTTTTTTCAATTCCTTCGGGTAGTTTCTCTTGTTGTCATAGTAAGCGGTGCATACTTCAGTGGAGAGGGTGAAACCTGCAGGAACAGGCAGTCCGATGTTCACCATTTCGGCAAGATTCGCTCCCTTGCCGCCAAGCAGATTCTTCATGTCGGAATCGCCTTCGGCTTTCTTGCCGCCGAAGTAGTACACGTACTTCTTTTCTTTCAATGATTTAGCCATAATTTTATAGTTTTAAAAAAGGATTTTTTAGCACAAAATTTGAACCGGCAAAATTACAACAAATTTCGACTTAAAGAATTAATTCTCAGGGAAAATTCATTGCAATTTAATGTCAGCGGATGAGTCTCCGTTCAGCTCCTGTATTTTACCCCCGGAAAGCCTCTAATATTCGAGCTTGCCTATGTTCTCCATGTTCCACAATATCCACTCCTGCCGCGACCGTAGATAAGGTGTGGGAAACCTGGGGTCCCATCGTTGCGGGTTCGGAAGGAGTGCAGCAATCATTGCTGATTCGGAACGGCTAAGCGAGATGGCATGCTTGTTGAAATAAGTTACCGAGGCCTCCTCGGCTCCAAAAATCCCTTTTCCTGTCTCAACCACGTTAAGGTAAACTTCCATGATCCGTTTTTTACCCCAGATCACTTCGATGAGGAAAGTGAAATAAACTTCCAGGCCTTTTCTCAGCCAGGAACGCTGGGGCCAGAGGAAAACATTTTTAGCAGTCTGCTGCGATATTGTGCTCGCCCCCCGGATCTTCATGCCTTTGTGAGCTTTGTTGTATTCCTTGGCTTTGTCAATGGCTTCCAGGTCGAAACCGTGATGTTCAAGAAAACGGTTGTCTTCCGAGGCAACTACGGCAAGTTGCAGCCATGTAGAGATGCTGTCGATGGGGACCCAGTCCTTTTTTAATTTCAAAGCCTGCCCCGAGAAATTCTGCTCCGCCAGGCGTATCACCATCAAAGGAGTGATTGGAGGATTTACAAATTTGTATAAAAGGGAACAAAAAGTCGAGGTGGCAATAAATGCCAGGAAAATATATAAAATGACCTTTGATATCTTTTTAACCGACTGCCACATTTGTAAATCGTAAATTGTAAATTGTAAATCGTGAATCTATTTATCGTACTTCCCCTTCCAGGTCCAGTATAAATTCTTCTTCCCGTCCTTTACAAGGTTATACAATGAGCCTCCCCAGTAATTCCTGGTCCCTATGCCGCCGGCTTTCTCTGTTACCGGCTCGCACAGCAGCAAATCCCTGGTTTTCATGTTGAATACCGCTACAAAATAAGTCGCCGTTTCACTTCCCTTGTTCAGCACATCCGCAATCAATACTATCGCCAACCCTTCCTTGTCCTGCAGATCATATTGTTTCACAAAATCCCTGATGTCTTCACAGGTGAATTTGTTGACCGTTCCGTCCCTGATCTTATCTGCATCTGTTTTTGCATTCAGCGCTGTTACCATGCTGATGTCGGGTAACAGGCCTGATAACATGAACATCCCTTTGAAATCATATTTGCTTGCTTCGGTAAGCACCAGGGAGTTCCATGCGGGGAAATATTTATCGCGTATTTCAAGCGCGCTTATTGGCCCGGCATCCTTGAACTGGGTGAATTCACCCACGAGCTTGACATGGGAATAATCTATCCCAAGCCAAGTAACCTGTCCCGCCTTATCGTTAAAAAAATCGGCTGCAGACTGCGCCTTGCACACCAGGCAAAACAGGACCATACATAAAACAAAATAATGCCTCATGATGTTTTTTTTGTTTTAAAATTACTTCATTACTTTTTTGCCTGCAAAGAATTTTATTAACATCATGCATCATACATCGGCCATCTGATAATATGCATCTGTTAGCTGGCAAAGGATTTCAGATACCTGCCCTTGCTTTCTCGCGGGCTTTTCGTACTTTTGCTGTGAATTCCTTAACTATCCTACTATGAGTAACTACATCGGCATCAGGCACGAGGATAAGTACGAACATGAACGTCGTGCCCCGCTTACACCAAAACATGTTGCACGTCTTGTTAAGCAGAAAAAGCTTGATATCGTAGTTGAATCTTCTTCAAAAAGAATTTTCACCGATACTGAATATATTAATGCAGGTGCTGCCATCTGTGATAACCTGAACGACTGCTCGGTTATTTTCGGGGTAAAAGAGATCCCTGAACATTATTTCGAACCGGAGAAAACCTATGTGTTTTTCTCCCATGTCATCAAGGGGCAGAAACACAATATGCCCATGCTCAAGCGCATGATGGAGCTAAAATGCAACTTGATCGAATATGAAAAGATTGTTGATGAACAGGGCAAACGCCTGATTTTTTTCGGGCGGTATGCGGGCATGGCAGGCATGATCAATTCATTCTGGTCGCTGGGCCTGCGCCTGAAGGATTTTGGTTACAATACAGAGCTGCTCAAAATCAACCAGGCTCATCAATATACTTCGATTAAAGAAGCCAAGGATGCTATTTCCTATGTTGGTGAACTGATTGCCGAGAATGGGATCAATCCTAAATTCCGCCCGTTTGTTATTGGTTTCACGGGTTACGGCAATGTTTCACAGGGTGCCCAGGAGATCTGCGGATTGCTCCCCGTAAAAGAGATATCGGCTGAAAAATTGCTGGATCTCCATAATCGGGAACATGTTCCGAACAATATTGTATACAAGGTTGTTTTCAGGGAAGAGGATTTGTATGAAAATATACACGGGCATCCCTTTGACCTGCATGAATACATGCATAATCCCCAGGATTTCCGCAGCAAATTCGAGCAGTACATCCCTTACCTTTCGGTTCTTATAAATTGCATTTACTGGGACAAGCGTTACCCCAAACTGGTTACTAAAGAGTATCTTGAAAAGCTTTTTTCCATCGGGCGTCCCAAACTTACCGTTATCGGCGACATCAGCTGCGATGTTGAAGGATCCGTAGAGTGCACTCTGCATCCGACAATAATCTCCGACCCGGTTTTTGTATATGATCCTGTATCTCATACTGCCGCCCCGGGAAATAGTGGCGATGGGATGCTGGTGATGGCAGTGGATATCCTCCCCGCAGAGTTGCCAAGGGACTCATCCGACGGCTTTGCCGATGCGCTTGTTAATTTTGTCAAACCTATCGCCGATGCCGATTTTGATGAGGCGTTCGAAGATCTTGACCTCCCCCGTGCAATAAAAAAAGGGCTTATCCTTCATAAGGGAGAATTAACGCCGGAGTTCAAATACCTTGAAGAATTTATAAACGTATAGATTTTAGAAACAAGTGAACGGTGATCAGTGATCAATTAACGGTGAACGGTGAATAGTCACAAGTCACCATTTACCATTCACTAAAATAAAACTCAGATGTCTCAAAAAGTACTCATCCTCGGAGCCGGGCTGGTAGCCAGGCCAATAGTTAAACACCTCCTTTCGAAAGGATATTCGGTTACTGTTGCCTCCAACACTCCCGACCGGGCTTCGGCTATGATCAATAACCATCCTTCCGGCAAAGCCGTGAGCTGGGAAGCTACAGATGAACCCGCACTGGATTCTTTAATTGCTTCACATGACCTTACAGTAAGCATTCTTCCATATACATTTCACGTTATGGTGGCACTTCACTGCATAGCCCATAAAAAGAATATGGTGACAACTTCCTATGTGAAACCCGAAATGCGTCAACTCGATTCACAGGCAAAGGAAGCGGGAATTATCATCTTGAATGAGATCGGGCTTGACCCCGGTATTGACCACATGTCGGCCATGCGGATCATCGACCAAATTCACGCCAAAGAAGGGGCAGTCCTTGAATTCTACAGCATCTGCGGGGCTCTTCCAGCTCCGGAAGCCGCTGATAATCCATTCAGGTACAAGTTCTCTTGGAGCCCCAAAGGGGTCGTTATGGCCGGTAATAATGATGCGCTTTTCCTTCAACACGGTAAAATAGTCAGCGTCCCTACGAAAGAATTGTTCAATGATCCTTTTGAAGTTGATTTCCCGGAAATCGGGCGCCTTGAAGTGTATCCCAACCGTGATTCACTGGCTTACCGGGATATTTATGGCATACCTGAAGCCCAGACCGTTTACCGCGGCACCTTCCGATTTAAAGGATGGTGCGAAAGCCTGAATATTATTAAACAGCTTGGCCTTATTTCCTATGAGAAATGCGACATGTCGGGGATGAGCTACGCCGACCTGCTCGGGAAACAAATAAAGAACCTGGGCTATAAACCCGGAATCGCTAACAGGAATATACGCTTTGACGTTGCCTGCTGCCTGGGTATTCCTGTCGACTCTTATGCCCTTGATTCATTGGAATGGCTGGGATTGTTTGACGACAAACCCATGAACCGGATGACCGACAGCACTTTTGAAGTTGTTTCTGATCTGATGATCGAAAAAATGGGTCTGGCAGAAAACGAAAGGGATATGGTGGTCCTTCAGCATACTTTCCTGGCTGCTTATTCCGATGGTCGAAAGGAAGTGGTGCGTTCACGCATGCTTGACTTCGGTTCTCCTTCAACCGACACTTCCATTGCCCGTACTGTTGCGCTTCCTGCAGCCATTGGTGTTGAAATGATCCTTAAAGGGGAGATCCGTGAAAAAGGGGTTCATATACCGGTTATACCTGAAATTTATGAACCTGTTCTTAATGCCCTGGAAGCCCTGGGGATTAAAATGACAGAGGAATTCGGCCTCCCCGTTTCGGAAAATATTAAATAAGAAGCTTTCAGTAAGATTCACAAGCCATGAGGCACGAGCCACCAGTCACCCATCACTGTTCATGGGTCACTATTCAGCACCAACTATTCACCAGTCACTATTCACCATTCACCAGTCACTAAATTACAGTGTATGTCAAAGCTGATCGCTATTATCATTCTTGCAATAGTTATCTATGCTGTTTTTACCATGCGCAAAAAACCAGGCAGCTCCGCCCGTGCACCGGGCGGTAGCGGCCCTGACCGCCCGGCCGATGCCCCTTCTCCCAGCCAGGGGCCTTTTCAGTCTCCTTCTTCGGGGGGCTATAGCAAATGGGTCGGCGGCGGGCTGGGCTGGGTATTCGGCGGGCCAATAGGGGGGATACTCGGGTTTGCCCTGGGTTCCATGTTCGAAGGGATGAATAAAGGCACTTATGCCTACCGGGGAACCCCCAGGGGCGATTTTTCTATGAGCCTGTTAGTGTTATCAGCCGCAGTCATGAAGGCCGATAATAAGATTGTTAAATCGGAGCTCGATTATGTACGGAGCTTTTTCATCCGCCAGTTTGGAGAAGAAGAAGGTTCACGCCTTATGCTGATGCTCCGTGAAATACTGAAACAGGATATCCAGGTACAGGAAGTAAGTTCCCAGGTAGGACAGTATATGGATTATTCATCCAAACTCACCCTTCTTCATTACCTCTTCGGTATTGCCGCCGCAGATGGGGAATATCATCCCGACGAAGTTTCGGTAATTGAAACAATATCTGGGTACATGGGCATCAGCAACCAGGATTTTACTTCGGTAAGGGCCATGTTTGTGAAAGATACCAACTGGGCCTATACGGTGCTTGAAATTACCCCCGATGCCAGTAATGAAGAGGTAAAGAAAGCCTTTCGCGAGATGGCTAAAAAACACCATCCCGATATGGTCGCACAGCTTGGTGACGATATAAAACGCGCTGCTACTGAAAAATTTCAGAAGATAAGTGCAGCCTACGAGGAAATCAGGAAACAAAGGGGGATGATCTGATAATCCCTTTACTTATTAATACTGTCGAGCTCCTCAAAGGAAAGGTCCATGAGCTCGAAATCTTTCCAGCCCTTAAAATCATAATGCCACCACTCGCTCGGGTAGACTGAGAAACCGTATTTTGACATGGTTTGTATCAGAAGCTGCCTGTTTTTCTTTGCATCTTCTGGGATCTGCTGATAAGTGGCGCTTGCCCGGATGCTGAAATCATCAAAAGGTGTGGGCATAACAAGTTCCTTCCCTGTTTTCAGTTCAACCAGGGTCACGTCCACGGCACATCCCCGGTTATGCCTCGACCCGGTGACCGGGGAAGCAACATATGCCGTGTCGTGTATGATGTCCCAGAAAAGCAATGTTGCGGCATATGGCCTGTATGCGTCGAAAACTTTGAGCCCAAGGCCCTGTTGGGATAATTCATGCTCTGCTATGGCAAGCGCCCTGGCCACCTTCAGCCGCGCAAAAGCGCGGGCCAAGGTATAAACCTTTTTGTGGGTAAAATTATTACTCGTTGCATATCGTATGTCAGGCACTATCCCTTGCACAACTTTCTGCAGGTCAACAAGTCGTTTCAGGCTGTCCTTCGCCACCAGCGCTGAATAGGCTTCCGTGCTTGAAATGATATTCAGATTGTACGGATTCTTCTTTATTTGCTGGGCATTAAGGCATCCTGAAAGCAGTACAAGAACGATGAAAATTGAGAAACGGATTGGTTTCATATACTTATTTGGTTTTTTATAACTTCGCAGGCCTGGGAATTAAGTTTCTCAAAGTTCTGAAAAATTAACTCATTTACTACCGATGACCGAACTTTTGTTTACACCTTGCCGGCTTGGCCCCCTCACACTCCGGAACCGATCAATCCGCTCGGCCGCCTTTGAAGGAATGTGCCCCGGGCATATGGTTTCTGATGATTTGTTGAACTATCACCAAGCTGTTGCCGTTGGGGGGATTGGAATGACCACGGTGGCCTATGCCGCTGTTTCTCAAAGCGGGCTTTCATTTGAACACCAGCTATGGCTTAGAAAGGAAGCCGTGCCCGGGCTCCGATCCCTTACCGATGCCGTTCACAAGGCGGGAGCTGCAGCGGCCATTCAGATTGGCCACTGCGGCCAGATGGCTAAAACCTCTGTCAGCATAAAATGTTTATCCCCATCGGGGAAATTCAACCTGTACGGACCAACCTGGCCCAGGGCTATGAAGAAAAGTGAGATTCTAAGTGTGGTCACTGATTTCGGGCAGGCTGTAAAACTTGCAAGGGAAAGCGGTTTTGATGCGGTGGAGGTGCACGCAGGCCATGGATACCTTATAAGCCAGTTCCTCTCACCATACACCAACAAGCGGAAAGACGAATACGGGGGTTCATTCCAGAACAGGAGCCGCTTTATGAAAGAGGTGATTTCGGCGGTCATGGAAGCGGCCGGGGCCGATATGGCAGTCCTTGTAAAAATGAACCTTCGCGATGGATTCAGGGGGGGGATGGAACTCGACGAATCGATTGAAGTCGCCCGCACCCTTGAGAATATTGGTGTCCATGCTCTTGTACTGAGCGGAGGCTTCGTAAGCAGGGCACCGATGTATGTCATGAGAGGGCGGATGCCGGTAAAAATCATGGCACATTATATGCATGAGAAATGGATGAAACCATTCGTCAGGTGGTTTGGGAACCTGTTAATCAAACCGGAACCCTTTACCGAAACCTATTTTCTTAAAGATGCATTACAAATCAGGAAATCGGTGAAACTGCCATTGGTATATGTTGGAGGTTTGGTTTCTAAAACCGGTATCGAAAAGGTACTGGGCGAGGGTTTCGAATTTGTCCAGATTGCCCGCGCACTTATTCATGACCCGGCATTTATCAACAAAATAAAAACCGGAGAAATTTCTCTCTCCGGTTGTAATCATGCAAACTATTGTATTGCAGTTATGTACTCAGGGAAAATGGCTTGCTATCAAACTGAAAAAGACCGCTCCGCTCCCTGGCTTAAATACCTTGAAGGAAAATTGCCCTAAAAGGTTTTAACAAATTTCTGCACTTTCCCATTCCCGTCTTTGCCTATCCTAATGAAATAAAGCCCTTCGGGTAAATCACCCAGGTCTATGACAGCAGGGCTTCCTGAGATTCTTATGGGTCCCATTACTCTGATACTGTTCATATTATAAATATTAGCTTCGTCGGCGGATGTCGCTAAGGACTCCGACACTATGGTCAGTTTTGATTTCACCGGGTTTGGATAAATTGTAAATGTTTCTGCTGCCTGGTTTGCAACACCCAGTGCCGCATCCTGGATCAGGTCAACCATCTGGTCGGGAAGCCCGCTCACGCTGACAGTGATCATAGCGGTGCGCTGGCTGCCTGTTGTATTTGCAGTGTAATTAGCCGTGATATTGCCATTCCCGGTCCCGGAGGGAGTCACAGTGCACCAGGTTTGATCACTGGTGCATGACCATCCTGAATTTGATGATACACTATAGTTGGCGCTGCCTGCGGCCTGGCCGACATTCTGGGAGGGGGGCAAAACGATGAGGGTAGGGGTTGCCCCGGCCTGGGTTACTGTGACGATTTGATCAGGTGCCCCTGATGCAGTCACTGTTATGCTGGAAATACGCTGGATAATCGAAGTGTTGGCACTGTAGGTTATATTGATCGTACCATTCCCGGTTCCCGAAGGGGTACAGGTACACCAAAGTACATTGCAATTCGCGTTCCAGCTTGCATTTGAACTCACTGTGAAACTCGTACTTCCTGCCGACGCGGTAACATCCCGGTTCCCCGGGGTAACTGAAAGGGTGCTGCCGGCATCAGAGGCTGTAAAGGAAGCTATCATGCCCATGGCAGCATGCGGTGTGCATACATAATTGTAGGTGCCGGCAACCGTTACCTTGTAGGAAAATGTGGTGTTTGATGAAGTGATCAGCTGATCCCATGCTGCGGCTCCTCCCGGGATTGAAGATGATGTCGTGGTATGGGAACCGGATGACCAGACCCACTTTACAGTATCACCTACATTAACGTTCAGGCTCGACGGGTTGAAGAAAAAATTGCCTACCATCACCTGGTAAAGGGTGGCGTTGGCTTTTTGAGCGGTGAATATTCCTGCCATTAGTATGAGGACAGAGAAAAGGTATATTTTCGTTTTCATAAACTTGTCAAAATTTAAATTAGACTAATTAAACGCAAAGATACAGCATAAATCATCTCGTGTCAAGAATTATTCTAAATAAGTTATAAAGAAATTATCAGGTAAAGCTCAGATCAGCCCGGTCAGTAAGCCGTCTCATGGTTTGAATTTGTCTTGAAGATTAGGATTAATTCCTGCAGGCAATACTCCTTAATTTATTTGTTTCATTATAATTTCACGCCCTGGCCTCATGATGGCTCATGGTTAATCGTGAAACCTCCAGCTTATGCCGAATTTAAATGAAGCATCCTGGTTCGGATAATGAGGAGTGGCCCAGTAATTCCTTCCTTCCAGGAATGAACCCCAGTTTGTGTAAGCCACAAAAAATCTTGCCCTCTGGATCTTGATATTAATAAACACGTCCATGTACAAATAGTTGCCGATCTGTTTGTTGTCCTGGAGGTAATAAGACCTGAGAGCAGGCATGTAACCATCAGCGTAGTACAGGGTATTATAATCAAAACTCAGGCCTGGCTGCAAGAGGGCGGCTCCTTTAAACAGGGGCTGTGAGTAATAGATGCTGAGATTTCCCATGAATGCCGGAAGCCGGAGGACGTTAGTTCCCTGCACAGTCTGGTATGCCAGTTGGGTACGGATTTTAAATCTCCAAAGGTTAACGTCGGTATTGAAATAGGCATACAGGTAGCCGAACTCATTTTTAAATTGATCCGGATGTCCGCTGGAGTCAAGGTAAACATAATTCGTGATACGGTTAAAATTAAAACCGGCATTCAGGAACTTGTATTTATAATCAAAACCCCCGGAAATCAGTCCCTGTTTGTTAAAGGTATTATTCCAGATGAAATTGTTGCTGACATAGTGGTTGTAAAACCAACCTGGTTGCTGGTAAGAATATATTCCCGACAAGGTGATAGTACCACCGTTTTTATCCTGTTTCCCAAGTATAGTGCTTAGATTTACCCTCAGGCTGAAGTCTCCCTCATTGTAGTCACCTAATACATAATCTCCGTGGGCTTCCAGCAGCAGGCTTGAAAACGGCTGGAAATATAAAGCCACTTTAGGTATGTATTGTATAAAATACTTGTGTTGAAGGTTTGCGCTGTCCTTCCTGTATGAAAGATGAATGTATTGTTGCTTTATCCCGGCTTCAAGCTGGAGCAGCCTGAGTTTTTTATCTTTTCTGAAGGTAGGGTTTGACCAGGTTAATTCATTTACTATCCTGTCGGTTGTAATTGAATCCCTTGTATTGCCGTTGAAAAACGTATTCTCATAGTACCCTGAATCGGCACGACTATCAATATAATTCTGTACCTGGCGGTTAAAATAAAATGCGTAGGTCAACCGCCCCAGGTCCATATGGCTGTTATTGAGGAATGCCGTATCTTTTTCATCTTTTGCATGCCTGGAAAGGTTAAAATAATGTTTGGTATAGAAACCCGATTCCTTCATCCTGTTTTGAGCTGACTGGAGGTTTACGGTGATTGTCTGGCGGTTTTTTTCGATGCTTTGCTCGAACAGGCTGTCTCTGACAATTCCGCCGTTCTCCAGGTTCAGGATACGGTTAAAGATAAAGTTTGTGATAAACCCATACCGTTTGTCTTTTGTGATATACTGCAGTGTTAATACGAAGTTGATTTCGTTGGTTCTCTGTCTGAGATATGCTCCAGGGGCGTTCATCACATGGAAATCAAACCCAAGGTTAAGGCTGCGGTACAGGTTCCGGCTGAAGATGGCATGAAAGGTGTTCTCTTTTTTGGATCCCTGGAAATAAGATACTTCTGTGAATGTTTTAAATATCTTAAAATACCTTACGCTATCGTTCAGGTAAAGATATGCGTCAAAGGAGTGGATACCGTAGTCCCATCCGCTTGCTCTCATGAAAGGGTAGGGGATAAGGCTTTTGTAGTTGGATCCTATATTTCCCAGGTTGGCAACGAACCTGTCTTTTTTGTGCAGGGGGTCATAATCCTGGAACCCTGCAAGCGCGGTGTCGTAGGCATGGGTGTTGAGCTGGCCTATTTTCTCGAAATCATTGTAAAAAAACGAAACTATGGTAGAGTCACGGACAACTTTCTGTTTTTTTAATTTTTTGGTAAGGCTGGTGGAATCTGACGGTAACACTAAAGCATGGGCTGTGCAGTCGAGTAGGAGGAGTAACGAAAGGAATGCAATGAATTTCAGTGCCCGCATGGGAATAACAGATTCGTCGGTAAAGTTAAGTATTTCGGCCGGGAGGGGCAAAAAAAAATCCCGTTCGGTTAGGAACGGGATTTTAGAAAAGATCGGCGACGACATACTCTTCCGCTTGATGTAGCAGTACCATCTGCGCAAGTGGGCTTAACGATTCTGTTCGGAATGGGAAGAAGTGATCACCACTGCAATAGTCACCGTAAGATCTTAAATACCTTATGACATATATTAGAAAGAAAATACACAGTTTATCTTAAGTTTAACACGTAGACGAAAGCTTACGGGTAATTAGTACTACTCGGCTTTGACATTACTGCCTTTAGACCTGTAGCCTATCAACGTCGTAATCTACAACGACCCTTAAAGGAAGCCTAATCTTGGTCTGAGTTTCGCACTTAGATGCTTTCAGCGCTTATCTCATCCGGACATAGCTACTCTGCGATGCAGTTGGCACCACAACAGATGCACTAGCGGTCTGTCCAACTCGGTCCTCTCGTACTAGAGTCAGGTGACCTCAAGCTTCCAACGCCCATAACAGATAGGGACCGAACTGTCTCGCGACGTTCTGAACCCAGCTCACGTGCCACTTTAATCGGCGAACAGCCGAACCCTTGGGACCTTCTTCAGCCCCAGGATGTGACGAGCCGACATCGAGGTGCCAAACCACCGCGTCGATATGAGCTCTTGGCGGTGATCAGCCTGTTATCCCCGGAGTACCTTTTATCCTTTGAGCGATGGCCCTTCCATTCGGAACCACCGGATCACTATATCCCAGTTTCCTGCCTGCTCGACTTGTCGGTCTCACAGTCAAGCGCCCTTATGCTATTGCACTCTACGCATGGTTACCAAGCATGCTGAGGGCACCTTTGAAAGCCTCCGTTACGCTTTTGGAGGCGACCACCCCAGTCAAACTACCCACCATGCACTGTCTCCCGTTAGGGATTAGGCTCCAGATAAACAAAGGCTGGTATTTCAACGTTGACTCCACGAATCCTAGCGAATCCGCTTCACAGTCTCCCAGCTATCCTACACATTGTTTATCCAGAGTCAATGCAAAGTTATAGTGAAGGTTCACGGGGTCTTTCCGTCCCGTTACGGGTACCCGGCATCTTCACCGGGACTACAATTTCACCGAGCTCACAGCTGAGACAGCGCCCAGATCGTTACACCATTCGTGCAGGTCGGAACTTACCCGACAAGGAATTTCGCTACCTTAGGACCGTTATAGTTACGGCCGCCGTTTACTGGGGCTTCAATTCAAAGCTTCGCATTGCTGCTAACCTCTCCTCTTAACCTTCCAGCACCGGGCAGGTGTCAGGCCATATACGTCATCTTTAAATTTAGCATAGCCATGTGTTTTTGATAAACAGTCGCCTGGGCCATTTCTCTGCGGCCACGATTGCTCGTGGCGTCCTTTATCCCGAAGTTACAGGACTAATTTGCCTAGTTCCTTAGCTGTGGATCACTCGAGCACCTTTGGATTCTCTCCTCGACCACCTGTGTCGGTTTCCGGTACGGATAGCTACTACCTGAAGCTTAGAGGTTTTTCTTGGAAGTCTGATTACAGTCATTATCCGATTGTCCGAAGACTCTCGGTACTATCAGGTTTCAGCACATTTGGTGGATTTGCCTGCCAAACGTATACCTACACCCTTCAACGTACTATTCCGTCAGTACGCAGACCTTTCACTACTTCGTCACCCCATCGCAGTAATAGCCAGTATAGGATTATTAACCTATTGTCCATCGGTATCTCCTTTCGGATTAACCTTAGGGTCCGACTAACCCTGATCTGATTAACATTGATCAGGAAACCTTGGTCTTTCGGTGTGCGGGTTTTTCACCCGCATTATCGTTACTTATGCCTACATTTGCTTTTCCAGAAGCTCCAGCATATCTTACGATACACCTTCGCTGCCGCTGGAATGCTCCCCTACAACCCATTTTACAATGGATCCATAGCTTCGGTATCATGCTTAATGCCCGATTATCATCCACGCCCAATCGCTCGACTAGTGAGCTGTTACGCACTCTTTAAATGAATGGCTGCTTCCAAGCCAACATCCTAGCTGTCAAAGCAATCGGACTTCGTTAGATCAACTTAGCATGAATTTGGGGACCTTAGCTGATGGTCTGGGTTATTTCCCTCTCGGCACAGGACATTAGCACCCTATGCCTCACTCCCGGATATATGTCATAGTATTCGGAGTTTGTCAGGATTTGGTAGGCGGTGAAGCCCCCTAGTCCTATCAGTAGCTCTACCTCTATGACACTCACTCCGAGGCTGCCCCTAAAGGCATTTCGGGGAGTACGAGCTATCTCTCAGTTTGATTAGCCTTTCACCCCTACCCACAGTTCATCCAAACGCTTTTCAACGCATACTAGTTCGGTCCTCCAGTCCCTGTTACGGGACCTTCAACCTGACCATGGGTAGATCACAAAGTTTCGCGTCTACCCCCACTAACTGAACGCCCTATTCAGACTTGCTTTCGCTTCGGCTCCTCGCGTTAACGCGATTAACCTTGCTAGTGAGGAGTAACTCGTAGGCTCATTATGCAAAAGGCACGCCGTCACCCCCAAAGGGGCTCCGACCGGTTGTAAGCGCATGGTTTCAGGTTCTATTTCACTCTTCTGTTCGAAGTACTTTTCACCTTTCCTTCACAGTACTGGTTCACTATCGGTCTCTCAGTAGTATTTAGCCTTACCGGATGGTGCCGGCTGGTTCTCGCAGGATTTCTCCGGTCCCGCGATACTCAGGATACAGCTAGGTATTAGTTTCATTTCGTGTACGGGACTATCACCCCCTATGGTAAAACTTTCCAGAATTCTTCCACTACAAAACTAAAGTCCACGTTGCTGTCCTACAACCCCAGGTTTGCCGTAACAATCCTGGTTTGGGCTTTTCCCTGTTCGCTCGCCACTACTTAGGGAATCACTATTGTTTTCTCTTCCTCCGGGTACTTAGATGTTTCAGTTCTCCGGGTTAGCCCCCTTGCGGGTCTTATATCTTCAATATAAGGGGTTGCCCCATTCGGAAATCTCCGGATCGAAGGTAGTTTGCACCTCCCCGAAGCTTATCGCAGCTTACCACGTCCTTCATCGCCTCTGAGAGCCAAGGCATTCGCCATACGCTCTTAATTACTTTCTTTCTACTCTTATTAGGATACAGTGTTAATCTTAAGACTAACATTGTGTATTTTCTTTCAATATGTCAAAGAACTTTTGGAATTGTTTGAAAAACAGTGTTAAAGGGTATTCGGCATACACGCTTTAACTTACTTTTTTCATCCCAGTGTGGAGAATAAGGGAGTCGAACCCTTGACCCCTAGCTTGCAAAGCTAGTGCTCTGGCCAGCTGAGCTAATTCCCCAAAACGATTCTGTAGTCCCGGGCAGAGTTGAACTGCCGACCCCTACATTATCAGTGTAGTGCTCTAACCAACTGAGCTACGGGACTATTTGAATTACGAATATCGAATATCGAATGTCGAATATCGAAAATCGTTAATCCTTTGCTCGGTTATGCACCATGCCTGAGCTCGATTTGGGAAGAAGTAAGAAGAGAGTAGCAAATATCATCCTGATTTTGCAACCAGGAAATGAATAACCTTCTCTAGAAAGGAGGTATTCCAGCCGCACCTTCCGGTACGGCTACCTTGTTACGACTTAGCCCCAGTCACTGGTTTTACCCTAGGGCGCTCCTTGCGGTCACGCACTTTAGGTACCCCCAGCTCCCATGGCTTGACGGGCGGTGTGTACAAGGCCCGGGAACGTATTCACCGTATCATTGCTGATATACGATTACTAGCGAATCCAACTTCACGAAGTCGAGTTGCAGACTTCGATCCGAACTGAGACCGGTTTTGGAGATTGGCATCCTGTCACCAGGTAGCGACCCTCTGTACCGGCCATTGTAGCACGTGTGTAGCCCTGGACGTAAGGGCCGTGCTGATTTGACGTCATCCCCGCCTTCCTCACTACTTGCGTAGGCAGTTTCACTAGAGTCCCCAGCATGACCTGATGGCAACTAATGATAGGGGTTGCGCTCGTTATGGGACTTAACCCGACACCTCACGGCACGAGCTGACGACAACCATGCAGCACCTCGCAAAATGTCCCGAAGGAAGATCCGATTTCTCGAACTGCCATCTTGCGTTCTAGCCCAGGTAAGGTTCCTCGCGTATCATCGAATTAAACCACATGCTCCTCCGCTTGTGCGGGCCCCCGTCAATTCCTTTGAGTTTCAACCTTGCGGCCGTACTCCCCAGGTGGATTACTTAATGCTTTCGCTTAGACGCTGACAGTGTATCGCCAACATCGAGTAATCATCGTTTACGGCGTGGACTACCAGGGTATCTAATCCTGTTTGATCCCCACGCTTTCGTGCCTGAGCGTCAGTTACAACTTAGTGAGCTGCCTTCGCGATCGGTGTTCTGTGTCATATCTAAGCATTTCACCGCTACATGACACATTCCGCCCACTCCAAATGTACTCAAGAACGATAGTATCAATGGCAGTTCTACAGTTAAGCTGTAGGATTTCACCACTGACTTATCATTCCGCCTGCGCACCCTTTAAACCCAATGAATCCGGATAACGCTTGCATCCTCCGTATTACCGCGGCTGCTGGCACGGAGTTAGCCGATGCTTATTCTTACGGTACCATCAACCCCGGTTCACGACCAGGGATTTTTTCCCGTACAAAAGAAGTTTACAACCCATAGGGCCGTCATCCTTCACGCGGCATGGCTGGTTCAGACTTGCGTCCATTGACCAATATTCCTTACTGCTGCCTCCCGTAGGAGTCTGGTCCGTGTCTCAGTACCAGTGTGGGGGTGAATCCTCTCAGAACCCCTAGACATCGTCGCCTTGGTGAGCCGTTACCTCACCAACTAGCTAATGTCGCGCATGCTCATCCAAAACCGCCGGAGCTTTAATTATAATGAAATGCCTCATCATAATATTATGGGGTATTAATCCCGATTTCTCGGGGCTATCCCCCAGTTAAGGGTAGATTGCATACGTGTTACGCACCCGTGCGCCACTCGTCAGCATCCATTGCTGGACCTGTTACCGTTCGACTTGCATGTATTAGGCCTGCCGCTAGCGTTAATCCTGAGCCAGGATCAAACTCTCCATTGTATAAGGAAAATTTAATGCCTCAGGTTAATCATTACCAAAGAAATTGATTTTCAATCTCTGGGATATTTGCTACTTTCTTACTTCAAACTTTCAAAGAACTTTCTATTTCTAAACCCCTTCCGGGTACTTCGTTCAAAAACGGACTGCAAAATTACAACTTTTTTCATTCCATCCAAACTTTTTTTTCATTTTGTGAAAAAAAGTTTTCAACTTCATTTAAACCCTTGATCTAAGCGGGTTTTTGTTGGTCATCTACAGTTGTGATAAAAGAACGTCGAAATCGGAGTGCAAAATTACAACTTTATTTCATACAAAAAAGGAAAGTCAAGCTTTTTTTCAATTATTTTTATTTACCTATTATATATAGCAAAACAATTGTAACCCCTTTTCACGTTTCTGTTGTACCTTTGTACTGATATCAAAGGAAAAGGTTACATTCCTGCACTCAATTTTATCAGACATCAATGAGAAAAACCGCTATTCTCCTCAGTTTCCTCCTTACATTCTTTTTTACATCCTTCCAGGCCTTTGCCCAGGATTCAGCTAATATTTTCCACCCGACCAAGCCTGCATTGCCTAAAGATAACGCCTGGAGACGATTTTCAGTAGGCGGTAATGTCGGATTCCAGTTCGGGACAGTCACCGGTATCATGGTCTCACCTGAAGTACGGATACGTACTTTTGACCAGTTGTACGTCGGACTGGGCTTTACCTACCAGTACTTCAGGTACAGGGATTATTACTGGGATGACATCAACAAAGATTATCTCGACTTTTCTTCAAATGTCTACGGAGGGAGGATCTATCTCAGGTATTACCTCAGAAGCCTTTTCCACAGCTGGATCGGAAACCTCTTCGCCCATGCCGAATATGAATATATGGCCTATATTCAGCCATACCATTATGATCCCCTGGGCCGAATCTATGATCCATACAATAACACCCTGGCACCAGGACAAAGCACTATCTCCTACAACAGCGTGCTTATTGGAGGGGGCTACTCCCAGCCAATAGGCGGCAGGGTGTTCATGGACCTCCTCATACTGTTCAACCTGAACGATACGTACTACTCACCCTATTCAAACCCGGTGTTCCGAATTGGAGTAGGGGTGGGGTTATAGGGAACGGGGAGCAGGGAGCTGGGAAACGGGAGCAGGAAGCCGTGAGCCGGCAGTCAGCAACAGGCGATAGTCAGCAGTCAGCAATCAGTAACCAACAGTCAGTACCCGGCAGTCAGCAGTCAGAACGACAGCTGTTCACCTATGTATGAAAGGATAAATCCAGCCATCTCGAAATCGAGAATAAGCCCCGGGACTTTCCTGTACCTGGCTCTTTCGCCTGATCCTGCTCTTCCGACCAGATCTTCCGAATACTTGAGGATTTCGGTTATGCCGGTATAGTTGATGGTCTCAGGCTTGTCCAAAGGGGTATGGTAACGGTCGTGGAGACCTGTGTTCAGGTATAGCACAGGGATACCTGCATTGTAAAAAGCATCCTGGTCTGAAAAGGGAAGTGATGCAATGACCTTCTCCAGGCTGAAGGCGGGATGTTTCACTTCCCTGTAAAGTTTTGGCCAGTCGGGGGAACTCCCTGTCGCCTCTGCAGTAAGCTGCAGCCCCTGGCAACCAAGCCTGCCAATCATATCAAAGTTCAGCATGAAATTGATGGAATCTTTCATGCCCCGCCTCATCTGCCTTACAAAATACTCCGAACCGAACAAGCCCTTCTCTTCTGCTGAAAATAAAATGAACAGGTAATTGTTGAGGGGATCCTTATGGGCGGAATAATACCTTGAAAGTTCGAGGATACCGGCAGTCCCGCTCGCATTGTCATCAGCCCCCACACAGTAAGCCCCGTTGTACCTTGGTTCCTGGCTTTTTCCCAGGTGGTCGTAATGCCCTCCAAGGATGATCGTCCGGGCCGCCCCGTTGTTGATGTAAGCACAAACATTGGTATAAGTATTCCTGATCCGTTCCAGGTGCGCTGCCATAATTACGGGCTCGCCGGGATGCTTTTTGACAAAGTCAATGACCCCGGTTTTTGCATACATCACCGGGATACTTACAGAATCGCTTTTTGAAAAGTCAAACAGCCTGCTGTTTTCATCGCCCAGGCCGTTATAAAGTATCACCCCCGACGCTCCTTTGATCACTGCATCGGCTATCCTCACAGCAGGAGCCAACCCGGCCCCCCGGAGATGTTCTTTGCTTATTCCCGCAGGCGTTCCAAGGTTGATCAGGACGATCTTCCCGCTGACCGCAGGAATGTCTTTGTAGCTGTCGATGCCATCGGCAGGTATAACCAGTCCGAACCCCGCATCAGCCCATAGCGAACTTACGGAATCATTGGCAGAATAGGCACATAACCCGAAGTCCTCTCTCCATTCGAATGACCTTCCCCCGGCAATAAGATACGGGGGTGTTGTGAACTTCATATGCCCTGTAGTAAAGGGCTGCAGGTAATTGTTGCCCGACAGTGGAGGCACACCTGCTTCTTTGAACCTGCTGATGATATAAGTGTATGCCTTTTTCTCCCCCTCGGTTCCAGCTTCCCTGCCCAGGAAAGAATCAGATGCAAGTGTATAAATATCGCGCTTTATCCTCATTGTAACCGAGGAATCGGAAAAACTGAACTGGGCCGTGGAAGAAAAGCAGAAAGTACACAATGTGAAGGCCAGGAGAAACGATCGCATAAACTGTATTTTATTGACTGCCGATTGCTGACTGCTGACTGCCGACTGCCGGCTAAATCTCTTTCAGTACTTCCAGCGTAAGGTCCCAGAATTTTGTAACTGAAGGGATTTCAAGCCTTTCATCGGGGGAATGCGCCCCTTTGATCGTTGGACCGAACGAAACCATATCCATTCCCGGGTAGATGGCACCTACCAGTCCGCATTCAAGCCCGGCATGGATGGCCAGGACCTCGGGTTCCTTTCCGAACAGCTTTTTGTACGACTGAACAGTAAGCCTGAGTATCTCCGAATCAGGATTGGGCTTCCATCCCGGGTAACCGGCCGACTGTTCCACCTTTGCCCCTGCTAGGGTAAATACACTTGCAACCATGTTGCCTGCATCTTTCTTTGAAGACTCAACAGAGCTCCGCTGGCTTGTTGTGATGAAAACATTTCCGTCTTTCTCCTTCACTGAAGCCAGGTTCGTGGAAGTTTCCACAAAATTGGGTATCTCCCTCGACATGGCCAGTACCCCGTGGGGACAGGAATAAAGGGCATTCAGTACCGAACTCTGCAGCCCGCTTGTCCATACTGTTGAGACTGCGGATGAGGGAGCGGCGGAAAATTTCAATTGTGGTTCGGTTACATGGAGTTCTCCGACCAGGTCCCTGTAAAAAGTTTCAGCCGATGTTTCAAATGCCTTCGTATGGGCAGAAGGCACAGCTACAACGGCAAAACCTTCCCTTGCAAGGGCGTTCCTGAGGTTCCCGGCATTATATGAAGAAATCCTTATGCCGAAATCCCTGGAAGCATTCCAGAGGAAACGGTTGAGGAGTTTGGTAGCATTCCCAAGCCCTTTGTTAATATCATCGCCCGAATGGCCTCCTTTTAACCCTGTTATGCTCACCTTATAGGCGGAAAGTGAAGAAGGGGCTGCTTCGGTAGTAAGAGGCAGGCTGGCCACTGTATCCTTGCCTCCTGCACAGCCGATGAATACCTGTCCTTCGTCTTCTGAATCAAGGTTGATAAGCACCCTGCCCTTCAACAAGCCGGGTTTTAAGCCGAAAGCGCCGGTGAGGCCCGTTTCCTCATCCATGGTAAATAATGCCTCCAGCGGCCCGTGGGCAATATCATCAGCCTCGAGAATCGCCAGCTGCACGGCAATCCCTATCCCGTCGTCGGCGCCAAGCGTCGTGCCGGCCGCCTTGACCCATTCGCCTTCGATCCAGGGAATGATAGGATCCTTATCAAAATCGTGGACGGTGCCTGAGTTTTTCTCACAAACCATATCCATATGCGACTGGAGAACCACTGTTTTCCGGTTTTCATAACCCGCTGAGGCGTTCTTGCGGATGAGGATGTTACCGCATTCGTCCTTTATATATTCCAGCTTGTGTTTTTTTGCGAAATCGATAAGCCATGAGGCTATTTTTTCTTCTTTTTTCGATGGGCGCGGCACTTTGCAGATCTCGGCAAAATAGTACCATAAGCGCTCAGGTTTCAGGAGGTTTAATGCATTATCCATTTATAATAATTTATATCAGTACAAATATATTCTTTTTTAACTTTACTTTCGCAAAGTCCGTTACAGCTATAACTAAGAACAGGGCCAACCAGCCTGAACCGAATATGGAGAATGAAAACCTGTCAACCGGCAACGAAAAGCCCGGTATGCGGCTGCTTGGCCGGGGAAGCCTTGCAATCAGGTATACCCGCTTTTTTATACTGGCCTTCCTGGTCGTCTTCAGCATCGCATTTTATTATACATTCTCATACACCCGTGCAATCCTGGACCAGGATGCCCTGCAGAGGGCGTCAAATATTACTGACCTGACCATTTCACGCATCAGCAATGTGATCAGGCCGGTAGAACAGGTGCCCTATACCCTGTCGGGGGCCCTGGAAGCCGAAAACCCTGATTACAGCATGATCACCGACCTTGCAAAAGAGTTTGTCCTCGACGACACTGTTGTTTTCGGAAGCGCTATTGCATTCGAACCCTATATGTTCGATAAAAATCGTTACAGGTATTGCCATTATGTTTTTGAAACGGCCCATACGATTGTGGAAAGGGACCTCTCATCCGCCGAATATGACTATCTGAACAAGGACTGGTACCGTATTCCGAAGATAAAGGGTGAAGCAGTATGGTCGGAACCTTATTATGACAAGGGGGGCGGTGATACGCTGATGTGCACTTATTCGGTGCCTTTCTATCACTGGGTGAACCATAAGCGTGTTTTTGCAGGTGTTATTACCATGGATATCTCGCTCCAGACTTTCAGGCATATCCTGACATCGGCAAGGGTCTCCCAGACCGGTTACAGCTACCTCCTCTCGCGCAAAGGCAAGCTGATTACGCCGATAAGCGAGCAATACGTGAATACCGACATACGCACCCTGCTTCTCCGTAAAGGTGACGTAGCACATGATTCTGTGATCGACAAGATGTTGCTTGGAGAAAGGATGTTTGTTAAAATTACTGACCTTCAGCATGTGAAGGTCCCTAGCTGGATCTACTCGGCACCGGTACCCCATACCACATGGATATTTGCAATCACTTTCCCCACGAGGGAATTGTATGCAGGCCTCTATGATTTCTTCAGGAAGCTCATAGCCATTTTCTTTTTCAGCCTCCTTGCGATGATGCTGATCACCATCCTGATCACAAGGAAATTCGTCAGACCGATAAGCCGGCTTGTGGAAGCGACCCACAGGATAGGGCAGGGGGATTTTGGGACCGCCCTCCCTGTTTACCGTTCCAAGGATGAAATTTCCCAGCTTACCAACGCATTCTCCCTGATGAAAGATGAGCTGGCTCATTACATCAGGAACCTTCAGGAAGCCACGGCGGCCCGTGAAAAAATGGAAAGTGAACTGAGTGTGGCCCATGATATCCAGATGGGGCTTCTTCCAAAGAATTTTCCCTCCAGGGACGACTGGGACCTGGCCGCCCTTCTGGACCCTGCCCGGGCAGTCGGAGGCGATTTGTATGATTTTTATTTTCTTGATGACGACCACCTATTCATTGCGATCGGCGATGTGTCGGGCAAAGGTGTGCCTGCCTCCCTTTTCATGGTGAGTGCACGCACTCAGTTCCGTTCAAGGATCTCCCTCAATGTACCCCTGAACCAGAGTGTGTATGAGATCAATAAGGAAATCTGCCGGGAAAATCCAAACCAGATGTTCGTGACCTTTATTGCAGGGATCGTCGACCTTAAGAACGACACCCTCACCTATTGCAATGCAGGTCATAATCCCCCTTTCCTTATCCGCCCCGGGGGGAAAACCGAAAAGCTGAAAGATGTACATGGCATACCCCTTGGGATTTTTGAACACGCAACATATGGCTCTGGAACGGTCATCTTTTCCCCCGGTGATGCATTGCTTTTATATACCGACGGAGTGACCGAAGCCTTAAACAAGGCTGACCGGTTCTATGGGGATGAACCCATGCTTGAAATTGTCAGGAGGAATGCTGATCTTTGTCCGGCAGAGCTGATACACCGTCTTGAAAATGATTTGCTTGATTTTATGAAAGGAGCTGATCAGGCCGATGACATAACCCTGCTGGTACTGAAATCAAAGAAAATGCAGGGACAGGAAAGTAAATCCCCGGATGTGAAGCAGGTTCGCTTACTCAATAAGTTGGGGGAACTGAACCGCATGGTTGCATCCCTGGAACAGGTTTCTGAACTGTGGGATATCCCCCCGAAAATTACCATGGAGCTGAACCTCATCCTGGAAGAGCTTTTTACGAATATTGTTTTTTATGCTTATGATGACGGCCGGGACCACGAAATAATTTTGACATTTAGCAGGCTTGCCCCGGATTCAATCCAGATTGTATTGGAAGACGATGGCAGGGAATTCAACATCCTTGAAAAGAACACCAGCGATACTGTTAACAAGCCTATTGAAGACCGCCAGATAGGAGGGCTTGGTATTCATTTCGTGAAACAGTTGGTGAATGACATCCGGTATGAAAGACGGGATGGAAAAAATATTGTACTTTTAATCCGCAATTATTAACACAATCTTCTGGTTATGGAACTTATTGAAAAGAATAATGAGAAATGCATGATTATTGGCATTAACGGCAGGCTGGATACAATCAACTACAGCATCCTGGAAAAACGGCTTATGGAACTCCTCGATCAGAATGTTACAAAAATACTGGTCAACTGCGGGCAGATGGATTACGTAAGCAGCTCGGGCCTCAGGATCCTACTGATGGCGCTGAAAAGGATTACAATGGTCAAAGGGAAGTTCGTCCTTTGCAGTTTGCAGGAGAACATCCGCGAGATTTTTGAAATATCAGGATTTACAACCATCTTTGAAATTTATCCCAACGAGGAAGATGCCCTGAGGGTATTCTGATGGCCTATTTTATCCATTTTAAAGATCCCAATTCGGAAGAGATGGTGCGCCATCTTGCTTCCGTCCCTCCATGCCCGGGAACTTGCTTTTTTATGGATATCAACCGTTCTACTGATATGAAATACCTGGGCGGGCTGACCGACTGGGGGCGTAAACTCAACAATACGTTTAATTTTCTTTCGCTTCTGAATGATTTTCCCGAAAATATTGTCAAGGGAATAGGGGATGAGATCATGTTGTTCATACCCGATGATGTGCTGAAATCAAAGCCTGCCATCAACTCCTATTATATGCTCCTTGAAGAGATCTATGCCACTTTGTACAACATACAGCATTATCCGGTGGCCGGTACTTTTTTGCCATGCAAAGTTGCCATTCATTATTGCTCGGAAGTGTATAATATCAGTTTTTTCGAGGGAACAAACGACTATTATGGCTCTGATGTGGATCTCACGGCACGACTGATGACCAAATGCCTTGAGAACCGTATAGTGCTGAGCGAGAAATTTCTGCAAAAGGTGCATAAGGACTTGAATACTATGGGTTTGCCTGAGAATACCGGCTGCCTGAAAAGAATTTCGGAAAGGTTCCTTGAGAATTTCAAAGGAGTTCCGATGAGTACAAAGTACCGGATCATAGATGTGGAATGATGGGAGAACCGGGTAGCTGGATGGCTGGGTAGCTGGATAACTGGATAACCGGATAGCTGGATAGCTGGGTAGCTGGGTAGCTGGATAGCTGTATGACTGGATAGCTGGATGGCTGGGGGATCCCTGATCGGCGCTAAACGCCATTTACATTGCATAAAGATATTGCCGAATCATGAATATTTTAGTCTACTTCGTCCTTATCGCAACAGTGATCGCCGGCGGTTCCCTGGTATTCCTGATCCCCCGCGACGACCAGAAGCTGCTTAAGCTTTTACTTGCCTTCTCAGGTGCATTCCTGATCGGGATAAGCTTTCTGATACTTGTGCCTGAGGTTTTCTCGAGACCTGCGCCGCTTGCAGGCCTTTTTGTGATACTGGGGTTCCTGGTACAGTTAGCTCTTGAACTGATCACCGAGGGGGCTGAACACGGCCACAAACACGAGCATAGGGAAGGGGAGAAGGTTGCTCCATGGCTCCTTTTAACAGGTTTGTGCATCCATGCATTCCTTGAAGGGATGCCACTGGCTAGTGGTTTTGCAAAGCAGGTTCAGCATTCGCTGGTCCTTGGAATCGTGGTCCATAACATCCCAATTTCACTTACATTGATGGGTTTGTTTATGCATTACGGCTGTAAAACAGGTAAAGCCTTTATCTATCTTGGTATCTTTGCTTTGATGACCCCCCTGGGCTCTCTGGCAGGTTTGGTTATAGAGACCAGCACAACCGCCTCCCTTGACTTTTTCTTCACTTACAGCATGGCGGTAGTAATAGGGATCTTCCTGCATGTGTCTACTTCCATCCTTTTTGAAACAGAAGAGCATCACAGGTATAACCTTCAGAAATTCCTCACGGTATGCCTGGGGATCCTTGTTGCATACCTCGTCTCCCTCTTAGCCCATTAACCTCATCCGCAGTCCTTTTTTTAATAAATCGTAAATCAAAACTCGTAAATCGTAAATTTTTTATACCTTTGCGCCCGGTTTGAACGAATTGTTCTTATAAAACATCTGAAAATACCGCCCTGATTATTGTACTTTCAGAATTCTTTGCCCAGGTGGTGAAATTGGTAGACACGCTACTTTGAGGGGGTAGTGGCCTCAGGCTGTGCAAGTTCGAGTCTTGTCCTGGGCACCATAACCGGCTGTTATCAGCCGTTTTTTATTGTTCTTTAGTTCTTTATTGCCCGGATGGCGGAATTGGTAGACGCGCTAGTTTCAGGGACTAGTGTCCCCAGGATGTGCAGGTTCGAGTCCTGTTCCGGGCACCGCAAATAAAGTAAGGATCTTGTATGTCAGTAACATACAAGATCCTTTTTTTTGCCGGATTACTAAGCGAAAATTCCGTTTAAACAGCTTTGCAATTCTTTTAAACGAGGAGAACGGGAGGAGCAGGGAAGGGACAAACGAATGTTATCTTATTCACCCCCCCCCGGCTTTATATTGTCACTGATTGCAGGATGCCACTACCCCCAATAAGGATATCCTTTTTACCTGAATATTCAGGTGAATATATTTCATCGTCACTAATAAGTAATTACATTAGAAATGCTTGTTATTATTTGTTAAAAAAATCACAATAATTTATTTGGTTTTGTAAAATTACCTATTTTTGATAGTATGAAACAAACACGGGAACTCATGTTCCGACGATTATGCTTTAATTTATTTAGTTAGTTTTTTTATAATAAGCGGCCATGTGTTTACATGGCCGCTTATTGTTTATATTGTTTATAGGAATACGAAATGAAAAGGATGGGATCAGCTTTATAGTATCCTTGTTTATTTATAGACCGCTTATCATGACTGCCATACATTCATAACGACAAAAACTGAACGGGGCTATCTCATCAGATTTAGATTCAATTCATAATACCTGGTTTACAATTGATTGATATAATATTTTAATAATTAACCTCTCGACAATTGAAACATTTTTTATTCACTTTCTTCATAGTATTTATACTTATTTTCAAGCTTTCGGGGCAAACTTATATACCTGGAGAGGTTTATTACGGTGACCGTGGGTATATTGAATATCATGCAGGCAACATGCCGGTGGTCATTTCCGAACCACATGGGGGTTACCTTAACCCGTCCACTATTCCCAACAGGATCTGCAGTGGAAGTGTAACTCAAGGGGATGCATATACCGAGGAACTGGCTTATGAGTTAAATGATGCAATTCATGCTTTGACGGGATGTTACCCGCATATTATCATGAACAAACTGGACAGAAGAAAACTTGATGCAAATGATGATTACGCAACAGGAACCTGTGGAAATCCATTAGCAGAAGTAGCCTGGCAGGAGTTTCATGCATTTATTGATAGTTCAGAAGCATATATAGTCAGGACTTTCGCTAATGGTTTTTATATCGACCTGCATGGACAGAGCCACCCGAAAGAAAGGATTGAACTTGGATATCTCTTATATACTAATGAACTGCAGATGAGTGACAGTATACTGAATACTAATACATATATTAATTACAGCAGCATCAGAAACCTGGTAAAACATAATATTGATTCCTTAACCCATTCACAATTGTTGAGAGGACCTTATAGTTTCGGAAGTTTGTTGAATGACAAAGGATTTCCGGCAGTCCCTAGTCTGACTGATCCTTATCCGCAAACAGGCGATCCATATTTCACCGGAGGGTACAACGTTGCGCATCACAGTTCATATCCGGGAGGGACAATTGACGGGGTTCAAGCTGAGTGTAACTATAATATCCGCGCTAATCTGTCATTACGTCTAAAGTTCGTTGATAGTCTGGCTATAGTCATCAGGGATTACATCGAACTTCATTATTTCCAGAATTATTCACAACAACCCTGTATCAATACCTCGATCGGCGAGTTTGGGCAGGATCAGTTGCTTGTATTTCCAAATCCGGCTTATAGAAAAGTGTTTGTTGAAGCACCGGCTGCTTATTCTTCTTTAACCCTGATTAATTCCGCGGGTGATATAGTAAAAGAGTTCGCGGGGGCGAGCCAGGGAAAGCAAGAGATTAATATTTCCGGGTTCCCTGATGGTATTTACCTGTTTCTCATGAATTTTCCCGATGGCAGGACTATTAATAAGAAATTACTTATCATGGATGATAACATCCAATACTATTAATTCTGAAAAAAATAAAAAATGATCTGAATGTCAAACCAAAGGCCTTGTTTATGAAAAAAATCTTCACGAGCCTCCTTATACTGTTGCTGTTTCCACTCATCGCTCTGGCTCAGAAAAAACCGATAACTGGTACGGTCACTTCACTGGAGGATAATAACGCGCTCCTGCCCGGCTTAACGATAGTTGTGAATGAAACTCAGATCCAAAATATCTCAAAACAACCCACTGACCTGAAAATTGATCCGGCTGGTCAGAAACTATATTTTGTCAACGACCGGTATACTGTTACCAATGGAGGTGGCTTATGGAGTGTGAATCTCGACGGCAGCGGTTTGACTAATATTATACTGGGGATCCAGGGCATCAGCCTCAACGGCTGACGGAAAAATTATTCAGGGAAACCTGGATGGAGGAAGCCAATCGGATTTCCTTACGCAAATTAACCCATATACCCTCACAATTGTAAAGATTTAATTATAAACCAGTCAGAAAAATTAATTGAACTAAATATGAAACCATACAAAATTATACTGTTTTTGTTAATCCTGCTTCCATTTCCCCGTATTGATCTGCTTGGATGCACTACCATCATTATCTCGGCGAAGGCAAGCCCGGATGGCAGGCCCCTTCTTTGGAAACAACGGGATTCGGATGAAGAACAGTCAAAACTGAAATATTTCCATGAAGGGAAATTCGAATTCATCGGAGTTGTTGATGTATCAGACACCCTCGCGGAAAATGTTTGGATCGGAACCAATAGTGCGGGTTTTGCAATTATGAATTCTGCATCCTATAACCTGAATATACCCGATACGTGTAAACGCAAAGACCGTGAGGGGATATTAATGAAACTTGCCCTGATGTATTGCACCACCCTGGCTGACTTTGAGAAAATGCTCGACACTTTGACGAAACCATATGGCGTGGAAGCAAATTTCGGGGTAATTGATGCCGAAGGCGGCGCTGCATATTACGAAACCGGGAATTTTGGTTATAAAAAGATCGATGTCAATGATCCTGCTTCCAGTCCGTTAGGATATGTGATCCATACAAACTTTTCTTTTGCCGGGAAAAAAGACCTGGGGGGAGGATACATCCGTTATATGACAGCTGAAAAACTGTTTATGCTCGGATCTCAGACCAATGACTTGTCGGTCGAATATATCCTCCGGAATGTCAGCAGAAATTTACAACATTCTCTTACAGAAGTTGACCTTAGCCAGAATCTTCCCCGAACAGACAATGATACCCGGTTTGTATTTTTCGAGGATTTTATCCCCCGGTTTATCACTACCTCTTCCGTCATTATTCAGGGGGTTAGAAAAGGAGAATCACCTGATTTTACAACCATGTGGACGGTCATTGGCTGGCCTATGGCGTCTATAACAATTCCGGTATGGGTTTGTGGTGGAGATCAGTTGCCGGAAATACTTACTGCCGGCACACATAAGAATTCCCGGCTTTGCGATTGGTCTTTACAACTGAAGCAACAATGTTTCCCAATTAAACCCGGATACGGTTCCCGCTACATTTTATTAAACAAACTGATAAACCAGGAGGAAAATGGAATCCTGCAGAAAACCTTAGCCATTGAAAGACGAACTCTGCCTGAGATCAATTCTCAGCTTGCCAAATGGAGAAAGCAGGGTATAAATAAGATAGAAATACAGTCAATGTATGTCAGTTTAAACGACTTAATCAAAAAGGAATATCTTCAGGAATTTAATTTACAATGATTCAGGTATGTATTTGACATCTGAAAATTGTGGGTAACTGAATATTGTTTTTATTTTGCAGTGGAATCAGATAGGAGTCTGGTTTTTGCCGAAAGGCAAATGATCCAGTTGGATAACAGAAAAAACTGAATCAATTAGAATATTCCAAATTATGATCAGACATATGAAAAAAATATTCTTCTGGATATTTACAGGTGTCAGTTTCATAACATCAGCTCAATCCTATACTTCTTATTTTACTGGGAATCCTGTTAATTCGGACAGTATACCAATTGGAGGTATATGTATGATGGGTGGAGCAACTGAAGATGATAATGCCATGAAATGGTTTCTCAAAAGAGCAAATGGTGGTGACGTACTTGTTCTCAGAACGGATAACAGCAATGGATATAATAGTTATATGTTCAATTTGGGGCCTGCAGTTAATTCAGTAGAGACAATTGTTTGCAATAATCCAACCGCATCATATCAGTCGTATGTTAAACATAAAATTATGAACGCCGAGGCCATCTGGTTTGCAGGTGGAGATCAGTGGGATTACGTTTCATACTGGCGAAATACCCCGGTTGACAGTTTAGTGAATGATGCCATTCAAAATAGGCACATCGTGGTTGGGGGAACAAGTGCAGGAATGGCGATACTGGGAAAATTTTATTACACCGCGAAAAATGGCAGTGTTACTTCCGCTGCTGCCTTGGCAAACCCATATAACGGAGAAGTTACAGTTGATTCCCTCGGTTTCATAAAAATTAAATATTTAAGTGATGTTATAACAGATACCCATTATGATAATCCCGACAGAAGAGGGCGGCATATTGTTTTTTTAGCCCGGATCCTGACCGACTACGGAGTGGTTGGGAAAGGGATAGCTTGTGACGAATATACTGCTGTTTGTATTGATACTAATGGATTAGCAAGTGTTTACGGACATTACCCGGCTTATGATGACAATGCGTATTTCATTCAGCCAAATTGCGAATTACCCCGGATGGCTCCTGAAGCTTGTTTACCAGGCACGAAGCTTAATTGGAATTTAGGGGGAAAGGCCCTCAAGGTCTACAATGTAAAAGGAACCACATCAGGGATTAATACCTTTGATTTGTCTGATTGGGAAACAGGTCATGGAGGAGTTTGGCAAAACTGGTATGTTGCTACCGGAACATTGTTTGACACCATAGGATCTAAGATTAATTGCATTCCACTTGTTATTCATAACTCCGGCATTTCTTGTACAATACATGTTTATCCGAATCCATGCCGGGAAAGAGTTAAAATTGAAGCGGAGAAAATGAAAATTTTAGAGATTTCCATGCTCAATTCGAATGGAGATATAGTAAGATCGTTGAAGAACGTTAATTCCAGTTCAACTTCATTTAATGTAAATACTTTAGCTTCAGGCTTGTATTTACTTAGAATACAGACAGATGACGGTATGATCTCTCGTAAATTTATTGTGGAGTAAAACTTAATACGGCATTAATTGAACAATCCGGAGAATTGTCAGAACAGCAGATGGTATTTCAGAAGTAATATCCGGTAACTCATTTTCACTTTTCAGAAATTTCACTAGGATGAGAAAATATTTATTCTTTGGCCTGATGATGTTGGTTTCATCAATTCATGCCCAAAAATTTGAAGACCTGGCCAAAACCCCGCCCATGGGGTGGAACAGCTGGAATAAATTTGCCTGTGACATTAATGAAAAAACAATAAGGGAAACTGCCGATGCTCTTGTCAGCAGCGGGATGCGGGACGCAGGTTATGTGTACCTGGTCATTGACGACTGCTGGCAGGTGAAAAGGGATTCCAACGGCACTATCCTTGCCGACCCTGAACGCTTCCCCTCCGGGATGAAGAACCTGGGTGATTATATCCATTCGAAAGGTTTGAAGTTCGGCATCTACTCCGATGCCGGCACCGCAACCTGCCAGGGAAGGCCGGGCAGCCGCGGATATGAGTTCCAGGATGCCCGTACCTACGCTTCCTGGGGAGTGGATTACCTGAAATATGACTGGTGCAATCACGGTAAACAAAATTCCGAGGCTGCTTATACCTCAATGCGTGATGCTCTTTATAAAGCAGGCAGGCCTGTTGTTTTGAGCATTTGCGAATGGGGCACCACCAAACCCTGGGAATGGGCAAAGAATGTCGGGCATTTGTGGAGATCAACGGAGGACATTATCAACTGCTTTGACTGTAAAAATTACTGGGGAGGGCTAGGTGTGGTTCAGATCATCGATCTCTTTACCGAGATCGGGACCTATACAGGCCCGGGCCACTGGAATGATGCCGATATGCTTGAAGTCGGGAACGGAGTGCTGACTCCCGAAGAAGAGAAACTGCATATCAGTATGTGGGCCATGTTCTCTTCCCCGCTGATGGCAGGGAATGACCTGAGAACCATGTCAAAGGAAACTGTTTCTATCCTTACAAACAAAGAAGTCCTTGCCATTGACCAGGATAAACTGGGGATCTCTGCAATACGCTGGATGCAATATGGCGATCTCGAAATATGGTTCAAGCCGCTTGAAGACAATGACTATGCATTCTGCTTCATCAACCGCGGGAGCCAGCCCGTGACTATCGACCAGGACCTGAAAACCTCGATAAAAAAGTATGTAATCGATGGATCGTACCAGATGAGGGATCTATGGAAACACGAGGATATGGGAAATACTAAAGATAATGTCAGTGCTGTACTTGGAAGCCATGCCGTTTTAATGGTAAAACTTACAAAGAAGTAATCCCCTGATTAAATACGGGCTCTTCCCCATATTCGATTCAATCCTTGCTTCCCAGCATGCTGTATATGGAAAAACAGGCTGAGGCAGGTTTAATTGAGCCATCAGAAAAAACGAAAATAAGATCCGCTTTTTTTTTATTATCCTTTCCGGCATATTCAAGACGGCCGATATACCGGGATGAAGCATAATCGTATACCTTGAGATTGCCAGCACTGATAAAATGATACGAATCGTTAGTCCCAGGTTTCAAACCTGAAAAATCCCCATTTCCTGAAAAGAACAGATCGAAAAATTTAACTTCTGCATGCATGGTTGTTATCTGCATGAATCCTTTATCAGGTCTCAAAATATCCGCCCGGATCCTTCCGTCAAGGAAGGTTCCCGTAGTATCCCGGATGGAAAAAACAAGATTAAGGCGGTAAGTATGATGCAATTGCCCCTTTGTATATAAACATCTCATTTCCAGGCAACAGGGTTTGATAAATATCAAATTCCTGATATAAAAGGAAGAATCCGGCTTTGGTTTGAAATAGGAATTGACTGAGCATATTTTCTTCCCGTTTTTGAAATAGTCCTGCCTGAAATTCAATGGGAATTTATTTAAAACTGATTGAATGAAGCTGTTCGCGAAAGGTAAATCATGCGGAAGACGGTCTGAAATTGTGCCATCACCCTCAAACGGCAGGCTGTCTGACCTTAAAAGTCCCATGAACACAGCCCATCCGTCGGTTTGAGATATCCCTGCTGCCGTCCCCAGCAGTTCACTGTCAAACACCCTCAGGGCTTTTTCCGCCTGGGATTTATTCATAACCTCCTTATGCCCGCATGCCGAAACCAGGAGGATGACCGAAACACCGATGGAACAGGATAGCAGGGGTTTGGCTTTCATTATGGCAGGTAAAGTTCAAAGTTCGGTAATTATTTTTGTATGGCCAACCCGGGCTATTCTAAAAAGTAAATAACTTTGACCACTGAATTATCGCGGCTTCCATGATCAGGAACATTTTCGTTTCACTTCTCTTTATATTGATATTATCGGATCAGGAGGGTTATACGCAGGACAGTAAGGGCGAAGCCGGCAGATATGCCAGGCTTTATTGTCAGATGCTCGCCAATTCCTGCAGCATGTCGCCGAAAAACCTGGAAATACAGATAGAAAAGAGCATCTATAATGCAAATCCGAAACTTGGTGCGCCTGGATGGAAAATCTGGACCCTGGTAAGCTGGCGTGGACAAGTATCGAGGATGAATTACAAAGTCAGTGTTTATCTTGAAATAAATGAACCTGTCAACGGCAAACATGGAAAAACAACTTTGTATTTCCTTGATTATTCCTATCTTCTTGGATTCCGCTGCATTAAAGATGAAAATACCAGGCCTGCCCGCTTGTTGAATGGTAAGATCAAGTTCTGCCGCTACAGGGAATTTGATTATTGCAGGTAGTTGAAGAGCTTTCTTAAAACCGGCACCTGGTCTGTCAACCTGCTTTCCGATTTGTCGGAGAACCTGATAAAATAGTCGAAACGGCCTTCAACCCCGGCAGGAGATAATACAATGTTCCCTATAAGCCCATGATCCTCCTGGTTCAACAGTTCAAGACGGGTGTTTTTATTAAATTCCTGGTCGTACTCATTACTTGTAGGGTTGATTGAACCATAATCAATCCTGCCTGAGAGTTCCGTAGTGAATAATTTTTGTTGAATGCGGATGTGCTGGAAAGAATATGTGAAAGGGGGATGGTAATCAATATCGATATCCATGTTTGACCTCAGGACCACATTAAACCCATCATAAATGCTGATCGATGAGCTCAGCAGTCCGCTTTTAACTGTAAAACTCCCTTCCCTTTTTAGTTCAAACAAGCCCCTCAGTGAATCAATTATTATTTCCGAAGATATTTTTGAAATCATTTCTTCAGAAATGCCTGCCTTGTGACTGATGCTCAGAACTTCCTTATCCCCTGCAAATAGTTTGGCCAGGATTTTGACGGGGAATGCCTTCTTTGTCCTTGTTTTTCCGAACTCAAAGTCATATAAAAAGAACAAGCACTTTGTTCCTGACTGGCCGGGCATGGGAAAGCGGATAAGGATCAATGCAGTGTCTTTCTCCTTCACGAATGTCATGCTTACAGTATCCCATCTGTATATTCCTTTTCTTGAGGAAAATGAAAAGTCACTGACAAAACCTGGCCTGCCGGTGGTATCAATTATGAACGGCAGGGGGGCCGATGCTTGTTTCATCAGGAACACCAATGCTTTTGACCCCCTGCGCTCTGATAATGATTTGATAAAAACGATCATATCGCCGTTCAGGATCTTGAGGCTGTTTAAAGCCTCCTTTTTGTCAAGAGGATGACCTGGGCTGCATGAAAGGAACAGAAACGGCAGTAACAAGGTCAAAGAGAAAAAAAACCTGGATCTCATCTGTTTTTCGCTTTTGTTTTCAGGAATGATGCTATTGTTCATCCTGCATTAATAAGCAAGATTTCCAAAAAGAAAACCGGGCAGGCTTTTGAATTCCTGTCCGGTTCCCCGTAATCGTTTAGTCAGGCCGTTTTGAGCTAATGGCCTGCATTGGTTGAGGTCAGCGGGAATTCGAGAATAGTTCCGTCAGTCTTTACAACCCTTGCATAAACAACCCCGAATTTATGATTAATTGACCAGTAAATTGTTTTGGTAGAGGTGACTTTATCATTGACTGTAAGCCCTAAGGGTACATCCTCTTTCACATCAATGGTCTTAATATACATCCCGAGAGCTGAAACATAAAAATCGTCGGTTGTGCTTTTCGAGATAACAGTACGGACCACCTGTACACTTCCGAGGTTATATTTGTATTGAGTCCCGACTGCATCATCAAAATTGACCAGGGTATATGGCTTTGTTTTATCACCGCTTGAATAAAAATAATCAGAAAAGCCGGTTGTTGTC
>Ga0194052_1000175_pt1 | contig 46351 bp, 41 predicted proteins | sample SepL226m_MetaG_FD_160117 | JGI IMG/M metagenome (GOLD analysis project Ga0194052, IMG submission 160117) | Anoxic zone freshwater microbial communities from boreal shield lake in IISD Experimental Lakes Area, Ontario, Canada - Sep2016-L227-6m | ecosystem: Environmental > Aquatic > Freshwater >...
CTTCGATTAATACCTGATTTTATTCGATCTGTCAGGCTTGAGAAAAAAGTTGTCGACTTAGGACTAATATTTGTTTGTGACGGAGGAGTTAACACATCTTTTTTGATGCAGTTATGCTGTGCATGTTCTTTCGTTAAAACTGCCTTGTCATATGCGGCAAGTTGATTCAATTGTTCTCGTGCTAAATACTCGGCTTCTGCTGAGGGATTATATCCATACTTAACTCCAATAGCGGGAGGTAGTTTTTTGAATTTAAGCTTCACAACACCATCGGGATAGGCAATGAGCAACCCGTCTGGATCAACCTTTTTGATGGTGGCATTGGAGTAGTGGTCTCCTTCTAAAGTCGTGAAATCTTCAGCCTGAAGGACTGGAGGAAGCATGAGCAGTGAAACCGTTATAGCCATAAAAGATACAAAGGTAATAGTTTTCACTGTGAGGATCGGTGTTGGCATCTGGGAGAATTGAAGATTGTTCCGAAAACAGAGCAATAGCACATTAATGATTGCTGTAATTCAAGCTCCGAAAACGGAGCAATGCAGGCATCTACAAAAAATATTGCAGGGAGAGAGGTACAACGAAGGCGTCTACTCCGTAATATGTCGCAGAATGAACTGGCAACTGCCTGTCAACTAGCCGGCTGGGATGTCAGCAGAGGGACGCTTGCAAAAATTGAGGCAGGACTCCGCTGTGTAAGTGATGTCGAGGTGGTTCTGTTAGCCAAGGTAATCGGCTGCAATCCAGGAGAACTTCTGAAAAGAGGCTTTCACGAATGCCTAAAGATGTGCTAGAGGGGTCATGGTCAAAAATCCCTTCTGAACTATCAGCCTACAGCCTAAACCGCTAACGGACTCGCTCGTCAGGAGCGAAGCTCCTTGACCAGAGTGAGGACATTCTTTCCATCCCTGTATTCATAGTGTTGGGAGATGGTGAGTTTTTTGACGAAATGGATGCCGAGGCCTCCTATGGGCCTGTCTTCAATGCCCATATCCGTATCAACTTCCGGCAGCAGGAGTGGATTGAACGGCTCTCCACCGTCAGAAACTTTTATTTCAAGGAGTGAGCTTTTGAGGATGAGTTCGATCGTGCAGGCATCGGCATCGGAAGGCATTCCTCCATACTTGAGAATATTGGTGACGATCTCCTCAAGGATCACATCGATGTTGATGAGGTCTTCCTTGGAGATTCCGTGATGGGAAGCAAACTCTTCCGTGAATCGAAGCAATTCCCCCCATTCGTCCATGCTGTTGTGCAGGACAAGAAACTCCCGCGATACGGGGGTCGCCTCCACAAAATGGAACTCCATCAGTGAGAAATCATCCTCGAAAATATCGGTTTCCTGCTCTTTTCGCACGGCCGTCACCACGCCGTCGAGTCCCGTTTCGGCGTCGTTTTTCTTGAGGAGTTCAATGAAATCATCATACCCCATCATTGCCTGATTCCGGCGCTCGATTTCATAGACACCATCGCTGAAGACATACAGGCGGGAACCCGGGGGGATCGTGATCCGCTCGGAGTGGTATTTGAGGGATTCAATTGCCCCGATGACTGTTCCCCGCGAGGAGAGTGAGAGGGAAGTATTATCAGGAGTGATCAGAATTGCCGGGGGATGGCCACCCGAGCAATAATCCAACGCAAGGGTTCTGGCATTATAGACACCATACCAAAGCGAAAAATACATGTCGTTATGGCGCTCCATCAGGAATGTCGCATTCAGGCGGCCAAGCACGGAGGAGGGATTTCGTGCCTCAGAGGCTGGAAGGGTGCCGGACCGAAGGAAGTTCAGGACGCTGACCGAGAGAAGGGCCGCACCGACGCCGTGACCGCAGACGTCGAGGAGATAGATGGCGAGATGATCCTTGTCGATCCAGTGATATCCGAAGGAATCGCCGCCTAGTTGTGAGGAGGGTATGTAACGCCAGTCGCTCTTGACAGGCGTGGAGAGTTTTCCGGGGAGCAAGGAGGTGACATACTCGGCGGCCTCGGAAAGTTCGGCTGCAAGTTGCTGCTGGCTTTTGACGAGGGCCAGAAAGGTTCTGCGTTCCAACTCGCGGAGTTGCTTGCGCTGGATGGATGAGGCAACACGGGCTCTGACAATGGTCGGGTTGTAGGGCTTGGCGAGGAAGTCCTCTGCCCCCTCGTGGATCGATCCAGCGATGTGATCGAGTTCGTGCCGTTGGGCCGTCATGATGACGGGGGTATCCCGCAGAATCTCGGAATTTTTAATGAGTTCAAGAACATCACGCCCATTCATCTCGGGCATCACGACATCAAGCAGTACCATCTGGCATGGATTTTCTGACAGGTGTTGCAGCGCCTCTTTGCCATCAGAAAACTCCACGCATGCATAGCCGTCGCGTCTGAGTTGCTGGACAAGGGGCGTGCTGAAAGCGGGTTCATCGTCCACAACGACGATCGATCCGGCTGCATGATCGGGCTTGAAGTGTGTTGGGAGCGGAGGCTCCTGCTCTGCTTCCTCTTCGTTGTGGCCATCAGGAACCCACAGAGGTTGAACCACATCGAGAAGCTGGATCCGTTCCTCAGTGAGATGTTCTTCAAACAGCTCCGCCAGATGGGAGGCCTCGGCGCGAATCGACTCCATCGAAGTGCTGATGCCGGTTGTGTCAGGCTTGCATGTCTCAGTCTGGGCAATGATTTTTGCCACGCATTCCTGCAACTCCTCTCGCAGTAGCGCGATGGATTTGCTCTGACTCACCATGTCGTTGCTGGGATTCATGACGGGATTGATCCTTCGTAGTGAAACAGAAATTCGACAAGTGAGAAGTCATCGGGAAAAGAATCGCTCCCCTGCTGCCGTTTCACTTCCGCCACCACGGCATCGAGCCGGGAGTCGCTGCCCGGGCTGCTCAGTAACTCGACAAACTCGTCGTAACTCATCATGGACGTGTCCGGACGATCAATCTCATAGACACCATCGCTAAAAAGATAAACTCGAGAACCTTCGGAAACATCGACTTCGGCCGTCTCGTAGCGCGCACCGGGGAAGGCCCCGACGATGATCCCTTCGGCACTGAGTCTGAGTGGCGTTCCCTCCCGAGTCACAAGCACAGCCGGAGGGTGTCCTCCGCAGGCAAAGCGGATCCGACGGGAGGAGTGTGTGTAGATTCCATACCATGCAGTGAAATACATGTCGTTGTGCTGCTCCATCGGGAAGGTTTCGTTTAGGCTTGAAAGCACGGAAGATGGATTAAGAAAATCAGTGTCCGTGAGTGAGGTGGTGCGAAGGAGGTTGACGACGCTGACCGAGAGCAAGGCGGCACCCACACCATGACCGCAGACATCGAGAAGGTAGATGGCCAGATGATCATCATCGAGCCAGTGATAACCGAAGGAATCGCCGCCTAGCTGCGAGGAGGCTTCAAAGACCCAGTCACTTGACACCCGCCCATGGAGCTTTCCGGGAAGCACGGCCCTGGCATAGGCCGCAGCCTCGGCAAGTTCTGCGGCCATGGCGGCATTCGTCTTTTCCACGATTTCGACGGCTCGTGCCAGGTCGGCTGTGCGCAGGTTGACAGTGGCCTCCAGGTTAGAATTCCAGAGGGAAAGGCGTTCTTCCCTGAGGCGGATCTCCCCGACCATTGCTGAGAAGCTCTTTGCAAAGAGGCCCACTTCATCGAGTCGCTTACCGATTCTTTCGAGAACCGAGGCACTTTTCCCATAGGAGCCTTTTTCAAAATCCGAGGTGACGGACTGAAGTTCCCTAATTGGCCCGGAGACCTTGCGTGCGACGGCAAACACGACGCAGAGCAGCAGAACAAGGCCGATACCGCCGATGAGAGCCGACTCGATGGCGAGATTGCGTGCGGGGGCCACGATGAGACTGTAGGGAACCTCGAGGACGAGTTTCCATCCCGTTCGTTTTCCCTTGGCCCAGTAGAGCACTTTCTCCCCGTTGTCATTGAACCGGATCGATCCTGAATCCTTGGAGAGAATTTCCGTCATGACCGGCAGATCGACCCGCTTGCCTATCTCGAGATCGGGACGCGCTTTTTCCCTGGTCTGCGGTGCGGCGATCAGTGTGCCGTTTTCGGTGATCAGGTAGGCTGACTCATTGAGTTCCTTGGGAAGGTTATTAAGATGTTTGAAGAGGAAGGCTGTCATCCCTCCGCCGTTCAGAGTGTCCCCTGCGAACTCCCTGATGCGCATTTTGGAGACGAGCTTCTGGATCTCATCGAGCGCAAGGTCGGCTCCAGCCACACCGACGAATGCACCGTCCCTCCGATAAACCCCCCTCGTGATGCTGATCATTTCGATTTCCGAACCACCCTCTGCAAAATAAGGCTGGGTGACATAGGTTCGTTTGTTTTTTGCGCCGCCATACCAGTCATGGGAAGGCTCGTGAAAATCGTAATTCAGCCGCGCCGCGTGGGGCCAGCTCTTGCGGTTCACCCAGAGGAATTTGTCCCCCTGTCGCCAATCCTGATTATCCAGAATCATGTAGAGGCCGTACACCGAGGGGATGCGGCAATTTTCAAGCAGGGATGCAAGCCATGGCACGGTGACGCCGCCCGTCTTTTCGTTGGCAATCTGACACGATCCAATCGCCATCGGGATCACCGCAACCCGTTCGATCAGATCCTCCATGGTATGAATCTGGTTATGAACGGCCTCCTGGGCTTCGCTGGAAGTCTGCTGAAGGAGGAGTTCCCGACTGCTGAAGTAGTTGGCCAGCGCAAGCGCGATAAGGATCGAGCAGGCACCCGTACCGATTGTCAGGGCAAAGCGTTGGCCTATGGAGCGGGGAGTCAGGAATCTCGTGATAGGCAACATATTCATTTATTCAGCGATTCCCTTGACGAAATGTCCAGAGAATCGCTTGATGGAGTCACTTTCCATGAATATCCATTTCGAAAAAGCAGGGACTTTACTCGTCGTCATTCTACAGGGGCGTCTGGATGCCACCCATCATCAGGACATCAGGGAAGTCGTCGGCAAGAGGATCGAGACAGAGAATGCCAAGGGGGTTGTCTTTGATCTCAGCGGGCTCGAATACATCAGTAGCGCCGGGTTTCGCGAGTTTTTTCTGCTTGGCCGCCATCTCCAACGCGTCGGAGGTGGGTTGGCAGTCTGCGCCCTCCAGCCTTCGGTGCAGCAGATTTTTGACATTGCCCAGTTTCAGACGGCTTATCCTGTCTGCGCCACCCGCGACGAAGCGCTCGTTGCCATAGGCTCCTCGGTGGCGTAGAGAAGCGCTGATTCAATGGAAGTGCTGATGGTTTGGGAATTTATTCAGCGATTCTTGCAGCGGTTGGTTGTGCGGGGATAGGCTCACGGATATGTCTGCCGTCAAGCCGCTTGTCATCGCTGGTCGCGAGTTCTCTTCAAGACTCTTGCTTGGCACCGGAAAGTTTTCTTCGGGGGAGGTTATGAGTCAGGCCTTGGAGGCCAGTGGTACCCAGATCGTGACGGTGGCCCTGCGCCGCGCTGATCTCAGCGGGAAAAACGATCCGTTCGCGAACATTCTCGAATTCATCGATTCGAGTCGCTACCTGCTTCTTCCCAATACCAGCGGGGCCAACACTGCCGAAGAGGCTCTGCGTCTGGCCCGCCTCTCTGCTGCAGCCGGCCTGCCAAAGTGGATCAAGCTGGAGATTCATCCCGATCCACGATACTTGCTTCCCGATCCGATCGAGACGCTCAAGGCGACGGAGATGCTGGTGAGGGAGGGGTTCACCGTGCTCCCGTATATTAATGCCGATCCCGTGCTGGCCAAGCGGCTGCAGGAGGCTGGGGCGGCGACCGTGATGCCTCTCGGTTCGCCGATTGGAAGCAATCGCGGGATTGAGACCCGTCACCAGATCTCCATCATTATCGAACAGGCCACGGTTCCTGTGGTGGTGGATGCCGGAATCGGTGCACCGAGTCACGCCGCCGAGGCACTGGAAATGGGGGCCGATGCGGTGCTAGTCAACACGGCCATCGCTGTCGCAGGTGATCCTGTTCGGATGGCCCGTGCCTTTCGTCTAGCCGTGGATGCCGCCTCGGAATCCGTTGTTGCGGGGTTACCAATGCAAGCAGATCAGGCAGTGCCGACCAGCCCTCTGACAGCGTTTCTGACTCAGGTATGAGGATGAAAGGCCATTGGACTGAAGGCTGTAAGCCTATCAGCTAGAAAGCGAACGAAACCAGGGGACAGACATCAGAGATCAATAAAACCAACCAGAGATCTGCCCTCCAAATCGTGACCTCCGACTTCTGATCTCTTTTCTCATTTTTCATAACTCCTTCTCCCTCTGACCTAACAGTCCAATAGTCTGTAGGCTAAACCCCTAGCACTTTTCTCTCTACCAATGTCCGACGCGGTGACGCCGATGATGAAACAATATCACGCCATGAGGCGTGATCTCCCTCCCGGGACATTCCTGCTTTTCCGTCTGGGGGATTTTTACGAGATGTTCTTCGACGATGCCCGCGAGGCTTCGGCCATTCTTGGTGTGGCACTCACCAAACGGGGGGAGGTGCCCATGTGCGGGGTTCCTTATCATGCTGCACGGGGCTATGTGGAGAAGCTTCTTGCCGCGGGGAGAAAGGTGGCTTTTTGCGAACAGGTTGGCGAGGTGCAGACGGGCAAGCTTGTCCGCCGTGAGATCAGCCGCATCTTAAGCCCCGGCACACTGGAAGATGCGGGACTGGAGGAGAAGAGTCATAACTTTACGGCAGCAGTCCTTCCTTCCCTCAAGGAAGGTGGAAGATACGGCCTTGCCGTTGCCGATCTGAGCACGGGCGAGTTTCGCATCACGGAGTTGGCCTCGACGGAAGCCTTGATCGACGAGGTGATGCGCATGGCCCCGGCGGAGATTCTGATCCCGGAAGGAAATGCTGGTCTGTTGAAAAATGCCCCCTTGGGATTTCCTCCTGTGGAGGAAGTCGAGGCGTATATTTTTGACGAGATGGCCTCGGCTGAGCTGCTTCAGTCCCATTTCAAGGTTCACTCTCTGGATGGTTTTGGAGTCGACGATCTCCCGCTTGCCGTGGCCTCCGCCGGGGCTCTCCTTCATTACATCACGCGCACATTGCGGCGCGACGCCTCGCATCTGTGCACGCTGAATCCGTATCGCCAGCACGATTACCTCTTGCTCGATGCCTCGACCCAGGGACATCTGGAACTGGTTCAATCCCGTGCCGGTCGAGGAATGACCCTGCTGGGGGTGCTCGATCGCACAGTGACGCCGATGGGGTCGCGAACACTGCGCGATTGGGTTCTTCACCCGCTGCTCTCGCCTGCTGATATCATGGCCCGTCAGGATGCCCTGGCCTCTTTTCTTGCTGATCCACTCCAGTTGGGGAGGCTGCGCGAGCAACTCGGCGGCATACGGGACATCGAGAGGTCTGTCTCACGGCTCAGTCAGAATTCTGGCACGGCACGCGATCTTGCGGCACTGGCAGCATCGCTCGCGGCACTTCCCGCAATCCGCAAGGCACTCTCTGGATTTGGAGCAGCATTGCTTGTGCGGATGAACGGGGGACTGCATCCCCTGCCGGAGTTGAGAGACCGTCTGGAGTCTGCGCTTGTCGAGGAACCGCCTCCGACCATCCGCGAGGGAGGAATGATCCGTGCGGGATTTGACAGCGCCCTGGATGAACTCAGAAATGCCTCGACCGAGGGCAAGGCGTGGATCGCAGCACTTCAGGAAAAGGAGATCCGGCGCACGGGCATCAAGTCGCTCAAGATTCGTTTCAATGCCGTCTTCGGCTATTTCATTGAGATCACCACGGCGAATCTCGGGAGCGTTCCTGAGGACTACACCCGCAAGCAGACCACCGCCGGAGGGGAGAGATTCATTACTCCCGAGCTTAAGCAAGTGGAGGGGAAGATCCTTGGATCCGAGGAAAAGGCCAGGGTGCTGGAAGGTGAAATATTTCAAGGACTTCGTGCCTCGGTGTTGGAACAGGTTGTGGCGTTGCAGGAAACCGCTGCCTCCGTTGGTGCGCTTGATGCACTGGCATCGCTGGCCGAGACAGCACGACTTTACGGCTACGCGCGCCCTGTGATCGATGATTCCAGCATTCTGGAGATCCGCGAGGGCCGCCACCCCGTTCTTGATCAGAGGATAGGGGGTGAGAGTTTCGTTCCTAATGATACGGATCTCGATGCCGCTGCTCACCGCATGGGGATCATCACGGGGCCGAACATGGCTGGAAAATCGACTTACCTCCGCCAGGTGGGACTGCTGACAGTCATGGCCCAGATGGGAAGCTATCTCCCCGCAGCTTCCGCCCGCATCGGGGTGACGGATCGGATCTTCACGAGAGTCGGTGCGAGTGACGATCTTTCCCGGGGGCAATCGACATTCATGGTCGAAATGAACGAGACGGCCAATATCCTGCACAATGCCACCGCGCGGAGCCTTGTTCTGCTGGATGAGATCGGACGAGGTACCGCCACCTTTGACGGACTCTCGCTTGCCTGGAGCATTGCCGAGTATCTGCACGACATCACGGGAGCCCGGACATTCTTTGCCACCCATTATCATGAACTGCCCGATCTGGCCAGGACGCGCAATGGGGTGCGGAATCTGAATGTCGCCGTGCGGGAGCAGAATGACAGAATCGTTTTCCTTCGCAAGATCGTGCCGGGTGCCGCAGACCGGAGTTATGGGATTCAGGTGGCGCGATTGGCAGGCCTTCCAATCTCAGTGGTGGAGCGTGCGAAGGAAATCCTGACCAATCTGGAAAAGGCAGAGCTGAACGCGGAAGGACGGCCCGCCCTTGCCGGAACGAGAAGAAAATCGCCCGGAGCCCCTGATCCCACGGCGGAACTCCCGCTTTTTGATTAGGGAAATGCTCCTTTAGACTTCGATGAAAGAGGTCCCTTCCTTTTCAGAGGCTCTGCGGGTCTGGCTGAAAATCGGCTGTCTCGGATTTGGAGGGCCCTCGGGTCAGATAGCTCTCCTGCATTCTGAAATCGTGGAGAAAAGGGGATGGGTCAGCGAAGGAGAATTTATGCAAGCCTTGCAGTTCTGCATGCTTCTTCCTGGACCTGAGGCACAGCAGTTGGCGACTTATCTTGGGTGGAGAATACATGGAATCCGGGGAGGCATCGTTGCTGGCGGGCTCTTTTTTCTACCTGCCGCATTTCTCCTCTGGCTGCTGAGCCTGCTCTATGTCAAGGGGCACGATGTGCCGCTGCTGATGGCTTTCTTTGCCGGACTCAAGCCTGCTGTTGTGGCCATTGTGGCTGCGGCGTGCTGGCGAATCGGGACGCGCACTGTGACTACTGTGAGGCTCTCCGTGATGGCTTTGACTGCTCTTGCGCTCTTCAGCTTCACGCATGTCCCGTATCCGATGATTGTTCTAGGGTTCGGAATAATCGGTTCGATTTTTGTGTCCCGGCCCTCGCCAAGCCCCGCTTCACCGCTCCCTTCGGGTGGGAGCTGGAAAGAGTTTTTTCTGATCGTCCTTTCCATCCTTGCTCTCTGGGTGGTTCCTATTATCGCCCTTGTTCTCTGGCTGGGATCGCAGGCTCTCCCCGTGAAAGTGGCGCTGTTTTTTGCCAAGGTTGCCGTTGTGAGCTTTGGCGGTGCCTATGCCGCCCTTTCCTATGTTTCACTTCATGCCGCAGGCGACTGGGGATGGCTCACCTCGGGACAAATGATGGACGGACTCGGTCTGGCCGAGACGACGCCGGGACCACTGCTTATTGCGTTGCAGTTCGTGGCTTTCCTCGCCGCCTACAACGCCCCGGGTATTCTCCCCCCTTTGTTTGCTGCGACGCTCGCCAGCATCACCGCTTGCTGGGCACTTTTTGTGCCGAGTTTTCTCTGGATTTTTTCTCTCGCTCCGCACATGGATCGACTCGGGCGAAACCCTTATATTGCAGGGGCTCTTGCCGCTATTGGCGCGGTTGTCACTGCGGTGATCGCCCATCTTGCCATCTGGTTTGCAGGGGATCTTTTTTTCCCTGATGGCACGACAGGGAGCATTGACATCGTGCCTATCCTGATGGCTTTTGCTGCATTTTTGGCACTTCAGTGTAAACGGATAGGGATTATTCCGGTGATTCTACTTTCGGGAGTCATCGGGATGGTGATGAAGATCATTTAGGGGAATGCTGATTTAGGAAAATGCGACTCTCGCCCGAGGGCGAGGCGAAGCTGTGACAGATATTCATCACGGGAGATTTCCATCGCTCCAAATTGTTTGAGATGCGGTGTGTTCCACTGCGTATCGAGCAGTGTGAAGCCTTGTTTTTGAAGCAATTGCACGAGATGCCAAAGTGCGATCTTGGAGGCATCAGTGACATGGTGAAACATGGATTCGCCAAAAAAGGCTCCGCCCAAAGCCACGCCGTAAAGACCTCCTGCAAGGCTGCCATCGCGCCAAACTTCGACGCTATGCGCATGCCCGCTGAGGAAGAGTTGCCGATAACTTCGGGCAATGTGAGGGGTGATCCATGTTTCTTCCCTTGCAGCGCAGGCACTGAGCACGGCATCGAAATCGTAGTCCACTCGGATCTCCCATCCTGATCGTTTCAATGCCCGGCGAAGTCCGTGCGGAGTGTAAAATCCATCAAGTGGCAGAATGCCTCTGGGGTCTGGAGAATACCAATGAATCTCCCCATCGGGCATTCCCATCGGAAAAATCCCTGCGGCGTACGCCTCCAGTAGAAGTTCGGGTGGAAGATTTGTGTGATTCATGACGGCTTCTCAGATTGCCTTCTCTCCAATATCTTTTACGGTCTTTCCATGAATATGAAGCGTTCAATCCAATTTCTCTCACTGCTCGCCGTTGTATTGCTGCCTCTCATCCTCTTTGGTTGTGCCACGGCTGAAGAGGATACGGACAGCGTTGCCGATACGGCGATCAAGGGTCTTTCCGGGCAGGGAACGCTCACCACGGAGAAGCCGACAAAAGATGCCTTCGGCTCTGAATACCGTTAAATCTTTCATTCACTCCAAAGGTTTTCGTGAAAACATCTCCAAAAAAAACCGTCAAAAAATCCGGTGCCAGCAAAAAGCTTCCTGTAGTGAAGGCTGCAAAAGCTCCCTCGAAGATTGTGATCCTTGATTTTGGATCGCAATACACGCAGGTGATTGCCCGTCGTGTCCGTGAATGCAGGGTCTATTCGGAGATTCTGCCGCACACCACGAAGGCGGCTGAGATTGCCGCCGACGGTACGGTGCGGGGTATCATTCTCTCGGGTGGTCCGGCCAGCGTCTATGCTCCTAAAGCTCCAAAAGTCGATCCGGCAATCTACGCTCTCGGGGTTCCCATCCTAGGAATTTGCTACGGAATGCAGTTGCTGACGCGTGATCTCGGTGGTGTTGTCGCCCGTTCCACCCATCGTGAATATGGTAAGGGCGTCTTGAAGACGACCGGCTCGGCATCCCTCTTCAAGGGACTGCCCAAGACCCTTGATGTCTGGAACAGTCATGGCGACCGCATCGAAAAGTTGCCCGCAGGATTCGCCGCCATCGGACATACGGAGAACTCTCCTCATGCCGTGATCGCCGATGCTAAGCGTCGGATTTACGGTATGCAGTTTCATCCCGAGGTGCACCACACACCCAAGGGCAAGGCGATCTTGCAGAACTTCCTGCATGGAATATGCGGTGCGCCCTCAGATTGGACGATGGGTTCCTTCATCGAGCGTATCTGTGCTCAGATCAGGGAACAGGTCGGCGGAGGTCGTGTGATCCTTGGGCTGAGCGGAGGGGTTGATTCCTCCGTGGCTGCGGCTTTGATTCACAAAGCCATTGGGGATCAGCTCACCTGTATCTTTGTCGATAACGGTCTGCTGCGCTATGGCGAGAGGGATGCCGTGAGCCGGTTATTCGGCCGCAATTTCAAGATTCATCTCAAGATCGTTGATGGAACGAGTCGCTTTCTTGGCAAGCTCAAGGGAGTTACCGATCCCGAGAAGAAGCGTAAGTTGATCGGGACGGAATTTATACGCGTCTTCGAGCAGGCTGCCCGCGATGTGCAGAACTCTGCCAAGGGTTCCAAGCAACAGTTCAAATTTTTGGCTCAGGGGACCCTCTATCCCGATGTGATCGAGAGTGTGCCGATCGCGGGAAATCCGGCATCCCTTATCAAGAGCCATCACAATGTCGGTGGCCTTCCAAAGGACATGAAATTTGAGTTGGTTGAGCCGCTACGGCAGCTCTTCAAGGACGAGGTGCGTGAAGTGGGCCGCGAGCTCGGTCTTCCCCAGGAAGTCGTCGATCGCCAGCCGTTCCCCGGTCCGGGTCTTGCTGTTCGTATCATCGGTGCCATCACGCCGGAACGACTTCGCATCGTGCGTGATGCCGATCGTATCGTACTGGACGAGATGAAGGAGTCGGGTTGGTATTTCAAGGTATGGCAATCCTTTGCAGTCCTGCTTCCTGTTCAATCGGTCGGAGTCATGGGGGATGAACGCACCTACGACTACACCATTGCGCTTCGTATCGTGGAGAGTCAGGACGGAATGACCGCGGACTGGGTGCGACTTCCCTACGAGCTTCTGGGGCGTATTTCCAGCCGCATCATCAACGAGGTCAAGGGAGTCAACCGCTGCGTCCTGGACATCTCCAGCAAGCCCCCCGCCACCATCGAGTGGGAATAACCCGATGAGCCACCGACGCGCGATCTATCCCGGGAGTTTCGATCCCGTGACCAACGGTCATCTTGATCTGATCACGCGTTCGCTGAAGCTCTTTGACGAGGTGATTATCGGGGTTGCCGATAATGAGGTGAAGAAGCCGCTCTTTACCGCTGTGGAACGGGTTGCCTTGATCAGGCAAAGCGTCGGCGAATATCCCGGACTGACCGTGGAGCCGCTCAGTGGCCTCCTTGTTGAATTCTGTCGTCGCCGTGAGGCCTTTGTCGTGATCCGGGGATTGCGGGCTGTGTCGGATTTTGAATTTGAATTCCAGATGGCGCTGACAAACCGCCGCCTGGAACCTAAAATCGAAACGATCTTTTTGACTCCCCGTGAAGATTGCATCTTCCTGAGTTCACGCGTTGTCAAGGAAGTCGCCCGACTCGGAGGCGATGTCGCCCCTTTCGTCTCTACCCCGGTGCTCTCAGCGTTGAACGGAAAATTTCCAAAAACGGGAGTTTGAGCTAGAATCAAGGAATGAAAGTCCACCTGAGACAAATTCCTTCGGGAGAGACGCTGCATCTGGAAGGGGAGGAAGATTCCTCCCTGCTGGAACTGGAACTTGCCGACGCGCAGCCGGTAGGCCCTCTCTGCTACTCGCTGGATGTGGGAGTTTCCGACGGAGGGCTCTTTGCCACGGGTCGGTTGACCCAACGGGTCCAGTTAAAGTGTGTGGCTTGTCTGGAGCCGTTTGAAAAGGAGATCATTTCCAATCATTTTGCCACCCAGATTGAACTGACAGGAAATGAATCCGTGGACTTGACCTCGGAGGCAAGGGAGGATATTCATCTCCTTCTGCCCGCGCATCCTCGATGCGATCAGGGTGGAGAAATGACCTGCCCTGCCAGCTTTCCTGCGATCGGTAGCGCGTCCTCTTTGCAAACAGACAAGGGGATGCGTCCGGCCATCTGGGCAGCACTCGACAAACTAACCACACCACCATCCGATGGGAGTCCCTAAACGCAAAACTTCAAAAATGCGCCTTCGCACCCGCAAGGCAGCCAATCGCTGGCATGCACCCAAGCTCAGCAAGTGTACCCAGTGTGGAGCTCCGCTCCGTTCCCATACTGCCTGTCCTGCCTGCGGCACCTATCGTGGACGTCAGGTTCTTGACGTCGAAGTGGCGTAAGTTACGCCGTTTTGCGAATGTTGCAGTGCTGAAGGAGTCGATAGCCTGGCACACGCTATCATGAGGATTGCCCTCGACGCCATGGGGGGGGACTATGCCCCGGTGAATACGGTGGCTGGTGCAGTCATGGCACTGAAGGAATATCCACAGGTCACCCGCCTCTTTCTGACGGGTGACGAAACGGCTATCAAGGCGGAGTTGTCAAAGCTGGGATTCAGCGATCCCCGACTTGAGATCGTTCACACGACACAGGTCGTGGATATGTCCGATGCCGCAGTGGAAGCGGTGCGTCGTAAGAAAGATTCCTCCGTGTCGCGTGCCGTGGATCTTGTTAAAGATGGCCACGCTGACGCCATCGTCAGTGCCGGGCATACCGGTGCGGCTGTCGCCGCGACAACGATCAAACTCCGCACTCTTGAGGGTATCGAACGCCCAGGGATCGCCTCCTACCTTCCGACGGAAAAGAATGTCTGCGTCCTGATCGATGCGGGAGCCAATCTGGATGCCAAACCGATCCATCTGCTCCAGTATGCGATCATGGGATCGGTGCTTTCCAAGCAAGTGCTCGGCTATCCCAATCCGGAAATTGGACTGATGTCCATTGGCGGTGAAGATGTGAAGGGGAGTGAGTTTACCAAGGATGTTTTCAAGCTGCTCAAGGCATCCTCCCTGAACTTTCGCGGCAACATTGAAGGACATGATCTCTTTGAGCATCCGGTCGAGGTGATCCTTTGTGACGGGTTTACCGGCAATGTGGTGCTCAAGACTGCGGAGGCCACCGCAAGTGCCGTCTTCCGATGGCTAAAGCACGAGCTTGAAAAAACGAAATTCCGCATGTTCGGTGCATGGATTGCCCGCAATGCCTTTCGCGCCATACGCCGCCGCACAAATTATGAGAGCTATGGAGGTAGTCCCTTACTGGGGGTGGACGGCATCTGCATCATCGCACATGGGTCGAGTTCTGCCTTGGCGGTGAAAAATGCCATCCGTGTCGCCACTGAATTCATCGAACAGCAGGTCAATCCCCGCATTGTTGAGGCGGTGAAAGACTATAATGCGAAAAACACCCCCCCTCTCTCCCCTACCAATGCAGCCTGAAACTTTCCCCTTTCGCACAGCCTCGATCATAGGTACCGGGAGCTACGTGCCCGAGAAGATCCTGACAAATGCCGATTTGGAAAAAATCGTCGAGACAAGCGATGAGTGGATTCAGACCCGCACGGGCATCAGGGAACGACGCGTTGCGGGACTGGAGCAACCCACAAGCGATCTGGCTGCCAATGCCTCCCGTTCCGCGCTGGAAAATGCGGGTGTTTCTGCGGATGAGGTCGATCTCATCATTTGTGCCACAGTGACCCCGGACATGTTTTTTCCAAGCACGGCCTGCTTTGTGCAGAGCAAGATTGGTGCTATGAACGCAGCCTGTTTTGACATCTCCGCAGCCTGTTCGGGATTTCTGTTTGGTATCGAGACGGCCCGTCAGTTCATAGCTTCAGGAACCTATGACACAATCCTCGTCATCGGTGCCGATAAACTCTCGGGAATTGTCGATTGGAGTGACCGCAACACCTGTGTCCTGTTCGGTGATGGTGCCGGAGCCGCTGTCTTGAGGCACCGGGAGGGTAGCCGTGGTATTCTGGCAACCCGTATGGGGAGCAATGGGAATCTCTCGGAAATTCTCTATATTCCTGGGGGAGGCAGTGCCTGTCCCGTGACTGCGCAAAATAGTGCCGAGAAACCGGCAACCATCCGCATGAATGGTCGTGAGACTTACAAACATGCCGTGACGGCGATGGTCAACGCCTCTGAGAAGGTGCTCGGCGATGCGGGGGTCCCATCTGATGAGATAGCCTGTTTCATTCCCCATCAGGCCAATCTTCGGATCATCGAGGCCATTTCGAGCCGTCTGAGTGTCGCGATGGATCGTTTTCATATCAATCTGGACCGTTACGGCAATACTTCTGCAGCCGCTGTCGCCATTGCTCTGGATGAGGCTGCCAGGGAAGGTCGTTTCAAACGAGGTGACAAGATTCTTATGGTGGTTTTTGGCGGAGGGTTGACCTGGGCCAGCACCGTCGTCGAATGGTAATGTGTTAATCGGCTGACCTGTTGATAGCCAATGCCAGGTTGCTGTGTTTCGCTGTGAGTCTTACCGCATTAGACGATGCCGTCACCCCTCTCTCCGGTTCGTATGCCTACAGCATACTCCACGGATTGAACAAAAATCTTTCCATCCCCAATCTTTGAAGTTTGGGCGGATTCGACAATTGTTGAGATCACTTCATCGAGATCCTCATCGATGAGGAACAACTCGATTTTAATCTTGGGGATGAAGTCTATGACATATTCACTTCCTCGGTAGATCTCCGTCTGTCCCTTCTGGCGACCATAACCTTTGACCTGTGTGATGGTCATTTTCTGGATGCCGATCTCGGAAAGGGCCTCCTTGACCGCTTCCACTTTGAACGGCTTGATGATGGCTTCGAGTTTCTTCATGAGTGATGTAGTGCCGATTCAATTGGCGCTAATGTTCAATAAGCAATTTCCAAGCCAGAAGGAATCTCTCCATCCCCGTGCTCTTCGCGCCGACAGATGAAAGTTTTTGTTCAAGAGCCGAGTAATTGACCAAAAATCAGTATTTTTCTTGCCCTTTGAAGGGTAAGTGGCGATTTTTAGCCACTTGGCCGGATACAGCTCCGTCATTTTTCGCGTAAAATTCATGTCGAACACTATTCTCGTTGGCTCCCAGTGGGGAGATGAAGGCAAAGGCAAAATCATCGATGTACTGACCGGTGGAGTCGATATTGTTGTGAGAAGTCAGGGAGGCAATAATGCCGGACATACGATCGTCAGCGGTTCGGAAAAATATGTCCTCCATTTGATTCCTTCGGGCATTCTCCGCAAGGCAAAGGTTTGTGTCATTGGCAATGGGGTTGTGATTGACCCGATTGCACTGGTTGGTGAAATCGAAGGACTGCGTAAACGCGGGATCAAGGTGGATAAAAATCTGCTCATTAGCGACTGCGCCCATCTGGTGCTGCCGTATCATCGGGCCATCGACGAACGCCGTGAGGAACTCAAGGGTAAAAATAAAATCGGCACGACCAAGCGCGGTATCGGTCCCGCCTATGGGGACAAAGCGGCACGCACGGGTCTCCGCATGGCAGATCTGATCCGTCCGGAAGTTTTTGCCGAGAAGCTGAAGCTCCGAATGAAGGAGAACAACGCCGTTCTCAAGGGACTGGGTGGCAAACCGATCAACGGAACCAAGGTTCTTGCCGACTACGCTGCGGCAGCCAAGGTGCTCAAGCCATTCGTCGTCAATACCGTCGCCTATCTGCATCGGGCGATGGAGTCGAAGAAAGAGATCCTCTTTGAGGGAGCGCAGGGGACTTTTCTCGACATCGATCACGGGACTTATCCCTTTGTCACCAGTTCCAACACCACCTCCGGCGGTGCCTGCACTGGCTCCGGCGTCGCGCCTAACCGCATCGACTCTGTGTTGGGTGTGGTGAAGGCTTACACGACCCGCGTGGGTGAGGGGCCACTTCCTACTGAGGATGATGCGCTCGGGGAAATGCTACATGGAATGGGTCGCGAATTCGGTGCCACCACCGGCAGGGCCCGCCGATGCGGATGGTTTGACGCGGTGGCCACGCGTTATGCCACGATGGTCAATGGCGTCGACCGGTTGGCGATCACCAATCTCGATGGACTGGACGGGGTGCCCGAGATCAAGATCTGCGTCGGTTACAGGGTTGATGGCAAGGGAGCGGTTCTGGAGACTCCTCCCAGCGATGCCGGTGAACTGGCGAGATGCCGGCCGGTTTACACTTCCATGCCCGGCTGGCTGACTCCCACGGATCAGATAGCGAAATACAAGAAACTCCCCGGCAAGGCGCGTCACTACGCCGAAACCCTGGCCAAAATGAGTGGAGCCAAATTGGCGATCGTGAGTGTCGGGCCGGGACGTGAGCAGACAATCATTTTGTAATCGAGGTAGAGGTTTTCGGGTTGCCACACCAATCGCCAATGCATGCAAGCCTTATCACCCCGAGTACGGTGCCGAGGCATATCGCCATCATCATGGATGGTAACGGTCGATGGGCCCGTGAACGGGGATGGCCGCGACTCAAAGGGCATGAACAAGGCTCTCTTTCCGTGCATCGTGTTGCCGACGCTTGCATCAGTGCCGGAGTCGAATACCTCACACTCTATGCCTTCTCCACCGAAAATTGGAGGCGTCCCGCTCACGAGGTGTCTGGCCTGATGATGTTGCTGGAGCGTTTTCTCTCCGAAAAAGTTTCCGAAATGAATGAGAACGGTGTGAGGCTTGCCACCATCGGTCGCACGGAGGCCCTGCCCGTGCCCGTGAAGAATCGCCTTGACCGGGCCATGGACGAGACGGCGCACAATAACCGCCTGATCCTGACTTTGGCACTCAACTACGGCGGTAGGGATGAGATTGTGGAAGCTACCAGAGTCATCGCCCAGGGCGTCAAAGCCGGAACTCTCAAACCCGAAGCAATCAATCAGGAGCTGTTTGCCGCCCATCTTGACACGCGCGGGATGCCCGATCCGGATCTTCTCATCAGGACTTCAGGCGAGATGAGGATTTCCAACTTCCTTCTCTGGCAGCTCAGTTACACCGAAATCCATGTCACGCAGAAGCTTTGGCCCGATTTTGGGGCTGATGATCTCAAGGCCGCCATTGCGGATTATGCCTCCCGAGAACGCCGTTACGGTGCCTCGATGGAAAATGCCGCACCCATTGCAATCCCTACATGAGCACTCTTTCCAATAATCCTCAAACAGTCCTAGTTGTCGATAGCGAGACCGATTTTCTCGATTGGGTTCGCCAGCAGTTAAAGGCTTCCGGGGTTCGTGTGCTCACCGAGACGAGTCAGACCAATGCATTTAAAATATTCTGTCTCGAGAAACCCGATCTGGTCATAGCGGAGATGAAGGTGCGTCAGGCCGGGGGGCTCGATCTCCTGGCCAAAATCCGTGCTGAATCACCCAATGCGATGGTCATCATCATCAGTGCCTTTGGAACGACCCAGGCGGTGATTGAATCGATGAAACTGGGAGCTTTTGACTTCCTTCGCAAGGAATCACTTCCTTTCACGCTGAAGGTGGTTGTGGAGACAGCACTGAAGGCCTCCGCGGAGCTGAGGGCCGCCTCCCCCTCAAAACCGGCACTGACGGTCGAGCAGTTTCGCGACGACATCGTCGGGCAATCCGAAGCGATGCAGTCGGTCTTCAAGATGGTAGGGCGTGTCGCCATGAGTGATGCCCCCGTGTTGGTGACCGGCGAAAGCGGATCGGGCAAGGAACTTGTCGCCCGGGCAATTCATCATTACAGCGAACGGAGCAAGAAAAGTCTGCTGGCCATCAACTGCGCCGCCATCCCCGAAAACCTTTTGGAGAGTGAGCTCTTCGGCCATGAGAAGGGATCCTTCACCGGTGCCGCCACCCAGCGTATCGGTCGCTTTGAGCAGTGCAACGGGGGAACGCTCTTTCTGGATGAAATTGGTGAGATGCCGCTTGCTGTCCAGAGCAAGTTGCTCCGTGTGTTGCAGGAGGGCGAGTTTTCCCGTGTCGGGGGAAATGCCACGATCAAATCCGATGTGCGCATCGTAGCCGCGACCAATCGCAATCTGGAGCAGGCGATTGTGACAAAGGATTTCCGCGAAGATCTCTACTACCGGCTTAACGTGGTGGGAATTCATCTTCCGCCGCTTCGTGCCCGAATCGAGGACATTCCGTTACTGGCTGAGTATTTCCTTTCCCGTATTGCCAATCAACAACATCGTCCGATGCTGCAACTCTCTGCAGAGGCGATCAAGATGATGGAAGCCTATCCGTGGCCCGGCAATGTACGGGAGCTTCAGAATACCATGCAACGGGCCTGTGTGCTGGCCACGAGTGATGTGCTGTTGCCAAAGGATCTCCCCTTGGGTCAGGTGAGTGTCGTGCCGGAGGTTGCCGGTGTGACATCTGCCAATCTGGGTGCTCTTTCGGTTGAAGAAGCGGCATCGGCCCTATTTTCCGCCCTGACCCGTGAAGGGGAGGAGAGAGAGCTTCTGCCTTGGCTGGAGGAGGATTTTACCCGTCGTGCCATGGAGTTGACGGGAAACAATCAGGTTAAATCCGCCAAACTGCTTGGAATCACTCGAGCCACCTTGCGCAAGCGTCTGGAGCGTCTGGGAAACCCCGGCGATCAGGGGACTTCTGCGGAGGAATAATCCAGGGCGACCGATGGGGGCCAAAGTATCGGCTGCGTTTCAGGTAGGATTCCTCTCATGGCGCTGGGATGAGGGGGAAATCCGTGCTTTTCAGGAAGGGCTACCGTTGAGTGACAGGGGATTCCGATATGGACAGCATTTATTCGAAAGCATTGCCATCCGTTCTGGCGTGGCTTTGCTGGTTGCCGAGCATCTGGCTCTGCTTGCCTACGCGGCCAAAGAACATGGCTATCCGTTCACCCGTTCGATGGCGGCAGCACTCCGAACATTCCTTAACTCGGTGACGCTTGGTGACGGGATGCTCCGTATCTTTCTGACTGCAGGCTCCGGGGCACCTGCTTCCCCGATCAGGGAACCGGGATGCTATCTGACCTGGGAGCCGTCAACTTTTCCAACGCTCCGGGAAATTGAAACGGGATTTTCAGTCACTCTCCTCAAAAAACCATATCTTGGGGAGGGGTGGGGAATCAAATGCGGGAATTATGCAGCCCATCTCAACGCCCTGCATGCCGCGAGATCATCCGGTGCGGATGAAGCCATTGTCCATGATGCCAAGGGGAGGATTCTTTCCTGTGCCATGGGAAATCTGATCGTTTGGATGGCATCTCCAAAATCAGGAAAAGAGCTAATACCCTTCACTCCATCGACAAATTTCGGAGTACGTAGAGGTGCTGTGCTGAGATGGGTTTCCCGTCAGACCCGTCTCATCGAATGCGAGCTTCGGATTTCCGATTTGCGCAGGGCCAGGGCGCTTGCCGTGACCAATTCCCGTCTCGGTGTCATGCCTGTTGCGACCCTCGATGGCCGGAGTTTTTCCGATCTTTCAAGCGCGCGTGTTCTGGCGCAACACTTCATGTATTCACATGGCCTACTCGGGAGTTCATAACGACCTGCTTGATGAGGCCGCGGGCTGGGTAGAGTTGAAGCGATTGCTTGCGGCTGTATCAAATGATGGGACACCCCTGGTGCTGGGAGATATCTCTGAACAGGCATGGCCGTTTCTCGGTGCCTTGATCGCACGGAGTATGGGGGATGGGTGCACGGTCTGGTTTGTCTGCCGTGATGTCAGAACTCAGGAAGAATTTGCTTCAGAACTCGGAAACTGGATTACCCAGACGGCAATTTTCCCCGATCTGGAAATTCCCTCAGTTGGTTTGGGGCTCCCCGACCCTGAAAGGGCTTCGGAACGACTCGCTCTCTTGGGGCGTCTGGCAGGGGGTGAATGTCTTGCCCCTGTGGTGACGGCATCGCAATGGCAGGAATTGGTGCCTTCTCACGCCGATCTGACCGAGAGCTTGACGACTCTCCCGAAGGGGTGGAAAGGGTCTCCCGGCAAGGTTGTCCTCCTGCTCGAAGAGGGAGGCTATGAGCGTGTTGCCCAGGTGACGAGACGGGGTGAGTTTTCGCTACGAGGAGGCATACTCGATCTCTTTTCATGGCAGCAGGAGGCACCCTCCCGTCTCGAATTCGATGAGGAAAAAATTGTCTCGATTCGCGAGTTTGATCTCGATTCGCAGATTTCAATCGTGGATTTGGAATCAAGCGACATTCAGTTGGGTGACACCGATCGAGCGAGAGTGCCCCTATTAGAGTTTTTAGGGTCGGATGATCTGATCGTGGAGGTTGGCTGGGACGATCAGGAACCGGTAACCGCTCATCCGGCAGGAAGGCGGATCAGAATGACTTCCGCGCCTGCATTGGATCAGAGTGAGTCAACGGCGGTGGTTTTTGATCCGATTCCCTTCGCCTCCTTTGGTGCGGGTGATTTTGTCGTCAACGAAACGCGTCGGGAGGAATTTTTCCGTCAGGTTGTGCTCTGGCAAAAGACGGGATGGCGCGTCGTGCTTCTGAGTGCCACCGAGGGGGAGGGGGAGCGTTTTCGAGAGCTTGCAGCTTCTTCCAACTTGAAAAAGATTCCCGAGACGAGGATCGGGGCGATATCCCGTGGGTTCTGTTTTCCACAGGGGAAGCTTGCCGTGCTCTCCGATGCGGAGCTTTTCGGTCGTTCTGCAACACAGCGACTGCGTCGCCTGCAACAACGAAGGGAGCGTCAACGGATGGCCCGTTCAGCGATGGATTTCACGGAATTTGCCGAGGGCGATCTCGTGGTGCATTCGGATCATGGATTGGGGCGGTATCTTGGTTTACAGAGACTCCCGTCGGCGGACGGGACGGAGGGGGAAGTCCTCGCTCTGGAATTTGAGGGTGAGGCGCGACTCTTTGTTCCGATCGAACAAGCCTGGCAGGTCTCACGGTATGTGGGAGTGGGGAGACATCTCCCCGATCTCTCCAGACTGGGTGATGACAAGTGGCAGAAGTCGCGTCAAGCAGCCGAGAAATCGGTTTTTCTGTACGCCGGGCGACTTCTGAAACTGCAAGCAGAGCGTGAAACGGGACAAGGGCATGCCTTTGGCCCCGATACTCCGTGGCAACGGGAACTCGAACAGAGTTTTCCCTACAGGGAAACCCCCGATCAGCTGAGGGCTCTTGGTGAAATCAAGCAGGATATGGAATCACGCCGTCCCATGGATCGTCTGCTCTGCGGGGATGTTGGATTTGGCAAAACCGAGGTGGCCCTGAGAGCGGCTTTCAAGACGCTCATGGGTGGCAAGCAGGTTGTCTTTCTCGCCCCCACCACAGTCCTGGCCCAACAGCATGCAAGAACGCTTAGGGAACGGATGAGTGAGTATCCGGTCAGCATTGAGCTCCTGAGTCGTTATCGCACTGCCGCCGAACAAAGGCAGGTGGTGAAGGGATTGGCCGACGGATCGGTCGATCTGGTCGTTGGCACACACCGTCTTCTTTCACCCGACGTGAGTTTCAAGAATCTTGGGATGGTCATTGTTGATGAGGAGCAACGCTTCGGAGTGAAACATAAGGAGGTATTGAAAAACCGGTTCCGTCTCGTCGATGTGCTGACGCTTTCCGCAACCCCGATACCGAGGACACTTTATCTCTCGCTCATGGGGGCGCGTGATATGTCGGTGATCGAGACTCCCCCTCCTGCCCGTCAACCTGTGGAGACGGTGATCTGCGCCTATGATGAACGGATCATCCGCGATGCCATCCAGAGGGAACGAGCCCGTGGCGGGCAGGTATTTCTCCTGCACAACCGGATCGGTTCCATTGAAAAGGTGGCGGCGCGGGTCTCTGAACTCTGCCCAGGTGCCCGCGTGCTAATCGGTCATGGCCGGATGGAGGAGGGAGAGTTGGAGGGGGTCATGAAACGCTTTGTCGAGGGGGATGCCGATGTGCTTGTCTCTACCACGATCATCGAGAGCGGTCTTGATATTCCGAATGCGAATACGATCATCATCGACCGCGCCGATCGCTTCGGCCTTGCCGATCTCTACCAACTGCGGGGCCGCGTCGGAAGAGGTCGCCAGAAAGCCTATGCCTATCTGATGCTTCCCCGGGACATGATGATGGCGGGAGAGGCCAGAAAGCGCGTGCAGGCAATCAGGCAATATTCCCAGCTCGGAGCAGGGTTTCGGATCGCAATGCGTGATCTGGAAATACGGGGCGCCGGGAATCTCCTCGGCACAGCCCAGAGCGGACACATCGCTGCAGTCGGTTTTGATCTCTATTGCCGGATGCTTCGTCAGGCTGTGGAGAGAATGAAGGGAGTGCCTGGATCAGCAGCATCTCCACTTGATCAGCAGGCGTTGCTGAGGCTCGATTTTGTAGCGCTTACCGAGGAGGAGATGATGACCGGTTCCACTGCGGGCAAGGAAGGTAAAATTCATCGCTGCGGTGCCTATATTCCCGTGGAGTACCTTCCAGAGGCGAAGCTTCGCATCGAGGCGCACCGTTCCCTGGCTGCCGTCCCCAACCCTGAAGCACTCGAGGGTTTGAGTGATGCTTGGCGCGATCGTTTCGGCCCTTTTCCAAAGGAAGTTTCGCATCTGCTCATGATGGAACGCATCCGCAGGGCAGCCGCCGACAGGGGAATTACAAAGGTTGAAACACGGGGGGAACGACTCATGCTGACGCGTCGCGGGGATTTTCTTCTGATGGGGCATAAGTTTCCGCGCTTGACGGCTTCCAAACCCGCTTCCAAGCTTTCCGAGATTTTACGCATTCTCGAGGCACTGAAACAGTAAGCTCCCATTTCGGAACATTCCTTTCACTGCCTTTGCCGATCATGATCCCTTATCGATTCCTTACATTTCTAGTCCTTTTGATCCTTCTTTCCGTTCCGCTTCGGGCAGCCGAAGAGGTGGTGAACGGTATAGCCGCCGTAGTGAATGGTGAGGTCATTACTTTTTCGCAGGTCCGGGAACTGGCGGCGGCTCAGGAAAAATCAGCTTCCGAGGTGTACCACGGTGAGGAACTCCAGAAGAAACTCAAGGATGTGCGTCAGCATACGATCAAGGATCTCATCGACAGGGCGCTCATCTTGCAGGAGTTCAAAAAACGGGAATTCAATATTCCCGGATATGTGGTCGATGACAGCGTGCAACGCATCATCCGGCAGGAATTTGGCGGTGATCGCATGGCCTTTGTCCGAACCCTTCAGGCTCAGGGATTCTCCATGGCCCGATTCCGTAATATCGAGAAGGACAAGATCACCGTGCAGGCGATGCGACAGTCCAAAGTCAGCGACAACATCATCGTCTCGCCGGTCAAGATCCGGGAATTTTACAATAAAAACGCAGGGACCTACACGACTCCTGAACAGGTCAAGCTCAGGATGATCGTGCTTCGGGAAGGGACTGCTTCAGGGGGTGATGCCACCGATCCTGGTGTGGGCAAAAAGCAGATGGCCCGAGAGATCCATGACAAGCTTGCGGGAGGGGCTGAGTTTGACCGTCTTGCCCAGATGTATTCGGAAGACTCCACAAATGAATCAGGGGGGGATTGGGGCTGGATCGAGCGCAAGACTCTTAATGAAGAACTCGCCAAGGTGGCGTTTTCAATGAAGAAGGGGCAAATCAGCGATGTTATCCAAATTGACAACGCATTCTATATTATCATGGTGGAGGACAAGAAACCGGCGATTACCAAGCCGTTGTCCGAAGTACAGCAGGAAATCGTCCAGAACCTGATCCAGCAGGAAAAACTCAAGACGCAGGATCAGTGGCTGGAGAGCCTGCGCAAAAAGGCCTATATCAAGATTCTGTAGGCAAGGAAGATTGAGGATTTGAAATCTGATCCGCCGGTTTTTCCAGATGAAAGATTCTTCCCTCCCCGTCATCGGTCTCGTTGCCGGCGATCCCGCAGGTGTAGGGCCCGAGTTGCTGGCCGAGACATTGAAACAGGTTCCCGCAGGTGTGTGTCTGCAAGTCATCGGCGACCCATCGCCTTGCAATTCAGGGGTTCCTGACAGGGAAGGATCACTCCGAGCCATTGCTTCGCTTGAAGAGGCGGCACGGAGGGTCGTTGCCCAAGAGTTGGCGGCGGTTGTCACCGGACCTGTAAACAAAAGGCATCTGCACGAGGTTGGATTCGAATTTCCCGGACAGACTGAATTTTTCGCTGCGCGGGCCAGAGTGAACAACTTTGCCATGTTGCTCACTGGAGGCGGTCTGACCGTGGCGCTCGTCACCGCTCATCTGCCGCTCAAGCTGGTTTCAGAACAGCTTACCACCTCTGAGATTGTCAGGGTGGGGGAACTGCTGGCGGACTTTCTGAAGCGACGAGGGATTCCTTCACCCCGTATTGCCGTGGCGGGGCTCAATCCTCATGCGGGGGAAAACGGAGATTTGGGGGATGAGGAGCTCGTGGTGATTGCTCCGGCCCTCCCCCTATTGAACGCTGCGAGTCCCGGCACATCCTTCTCCGGACCCTGGAGCCCTGACACGGTTTTCTGGAGAGCCTCCCAGGGAGAGTTTGATGCCGTCCTCTGCATGTATCACGATCAGGGACTGATCCCGCTGAAGTTACTCGGCTTCCACGTCGGGGTGAATGTGACGATCGGCCTCCCGTTCATCCGTACAAGCCCCGATCATGGAACTGCCTATGAGATCGCAGGAAAAGGAATTGCCCGCCCTGAGAGTTTTCTCTCAGCTGTGCGACTGGCTGCCGAGTTGGTACGATGAAATTTGCGTGGAGAGGCTAGCTGTGATCTCAGGAAAAGCTAATTATACCTGCGCTTGCCTAAGCCATACCCCTGTGCAGAGTATGGACATAGAAACAGTTTTTCATCAGAATCCTGACACGTCCTCCCACCCTCCCTTATGAAACATCACTTCTTTTCATCAGTCATTCTGGCAACTCTTTTCCTGATGCTGTTGCCTATCGCATCCCGTGCCGAACTCCCTCAGGAACAGGCTTTTCATGAGCTGATCGGCATGGAGGTGAGAAACTACCAGAATGAAAAGCTGGGCAGGATTCAAAGCATCATCGCCGATGTCGCAAATGGCCGCATTGCGGAGGTTGTTGTCAACTCAGGTGGGGGCTTTGCGGGCATGGGCGGCAAACTCATCGCGCTCCCTCCGCGTGCGCTCGTTCCTGATTTCACTGCCAAGGTTCTGAGAGTCGATGTAAGCAAGGCGCGCTTCGACGCAGGGCCACGATTTGACTCGTCCCATATGAAGGAAGCTACACAGCGTGCCAAAATCGCCGAGGTCATTCGTTATTATGGATTGGTGCCGTGGTTTGCGTTGGATGGGCAGAAGTTGGAAAAAAACGGCCAGCTCCTTCAGCTTGACCACCTGGAGAGAACCTCTCACATCCTTGATTTGCCGGTTCATTCCTCCAAAGGCGATTACCTCGGCATGGTTGATACCCTCTTTATGGATGTGCCGAAGGGGTTTCTCTATCATGTCGTTGTTGCCGATCCTTCGAGATCCCTTCCGCATCGGGTTCTGCAATCCCGATCTCTCAGCTACAATCCTTCGAAGACACGTCTGATCTGGGATGCCTCATATGTCGATGTAGCGGACAAGCCTCTCTTTCAATGGAATGGGAATGACAGGAGGACTTTCCAGCAGGAGTCATATGTCAATAGGGAGCCTGGCGTCGCTGCGGGACAACCGCTCCGCCAAGGAACGGATCAGCGTGACCGGGACAAGACAGCTCGCATCAGGGCGTCGATCCAAGCTGATCCCCAGCTTGCAGTGGCGGCCAAAGGCGTCGAGGTGGCCACATGGCATTCCCTGACCACCTTGAGGGGACAGGTCACTTCGGAGTCAATCCGCCAGAAAATTGGACAAATTGCGCAAAATGCCGGACGTCCCGAGAATGTGAGCAATCTGATTCAGGTCGGTGGAGTTGCCCGCTGAGCAGGCACTCAGGTCCGGAGGAGATTTTCTTCCAAGAGAAGAGCCGAGGGAATCCGCTGATTATCGTCGGGGAGAGTCTTTTTGTAACCGGCGTCCGGAAAGAAGTGTGGTGAAAGACAGTTTTTGATTGATCGAAGAGGCCAGTCCGTTTGGTCTTTAAAGGTGGAACAGTCACCTCTCAGCGAACTCGTTGCCGTCCGTCGGCAGAAACTTGCAGCACTCCGTGATCTCGGAGTCGATCCCTTCGGCCAGGCTTTTGAAACCAGTGGCACCGTGGCCGAGGTCAGGGCTGCCTTTGCGGAAGGTCTGGCCGTCCGACTTGCGGGGCGCATCACCGCCTACCGCGACATGGGGAAGAGTCGCTTTCTTGATCTCTCTGACATCGGCGGACGGATGCAGGTCTATCTGAATGCCAAGGAGGTCGATGCGGCGGCCCTTGCCGTGGCTGCCCAACTTGACATCGGGGATTTTATCGGTGTGGAGGGAGAGTGCTTCACCACGAAGACGGGTGAGCCAAGCATCAAGGTGAAAGGTCTCACGATGCTTTCCAAATCACTCCGTCCACTGCCTGACAAGTGGCATGGGGTTCAGGATGCCGAGACACGCTACCGCCAGCGTTACCTTGATCTGATTGCCAATCTTGATTCACGCGAGACCTTCCTGCAACGCACCATGATCGTCCGCGAGATCCGGAAATTTCTTGATGAGCGCGGATTTCTTGAAGTCGAGACACCGATGATGCAGGCGATACCCGGAGGAGCAGCCGCAGAGCCGTTCAAGACCCATCACAATGCCCTCGGGATGGATTTTTATCTTCGCATCGCTCCCGAGCTCTATCTCAAGCGCCTGCTGGTGGCTGGGTTTCCTAAGGTCTTTGAACTCAACCGAAGCTTCCGCAATGAAGGGATCTCACGACGCCATAATCCCGAGTTCACCATGCTAGAGGCCTATTGGGCTTATGCTGATTTCAATCTTATGTCCGTTCTTGTCGAGGAGATGGTCTGCCATCTCGCCGTGATGCTCGGGAATGCAGACCTTCAGGTGCATCATCGCGACGCCGGGGGGGAGATCACGCGCACGATCAATCTCTCACGCCCATGGAAGCGCGCTTCATACGAGGAGTTGATCGAGAGCGCTGTACCGGGGTGGTTTGCGATGGATAAATCCGGCAAGCAGCAACGCTGCACCGAACTCAAACTCGATATTTCCCATTGTCCCGAGGAATTTGAAATGACCCAGCATGTCTTTGAAAAGCTGGTGGAGGAGAAGACCATCGATCCCTGTTTTGTCACCCATGTTCCCAAGGAGCTTGTCCCGCTGGCCCGCCTCAATGATGCCGATCCCTCTAAGGTCGATGTCTATGAGCTGATCATCAACGGTCAGGAAATCTCACCCGGATATTCCGAGCTGAATGATCCCGATCTCCAGAGGCATAGGTTGGAGCACCAGGCGGGGGAGGAACAGCAGAAGATCGATACGGAATTTTTGGAGGCGATGGAATACGGTATGCCTCCCGCAGGCGGAATTGGGATCGGCATTGATCGGCTCGTCATGCTACTGACGGGAGCCGAGTCGATCAGGGATGTCATTCTCTTTCCGCATTTAAAGCAGCGTCCGGCGCGGGGCGCTGGGGAAGCGTGAACACCGATAAGGAATCAGAGGAGGAGTATCAGGGGCCCCTAGGGTTATTTCCTGTCCCGTATTCTCGGGGTGTCTTCAACTTTCATTGGTTCAATTTCTTCAATGCAATCTGCTTCCAGATCATTTTGGGAGCCCCCACCGTGCTTCTGGCTAAGGAACTTGGCGCCAGTTCGACAATCCTCGGCATCATTGCGGCCTTCACTCCCCTGATGACAACGCTTCAATTGCCGGCGGCCAGACACCTTGGAATGTATAGCTACCGATCCTTTACCCTGATGGGGTGGGGTCTTAGGTCGATCTTTATCGCCACCTCGGCGATTGTTCCCCTGCTCTACTTTTTCACGAAGGAAATCCGTCTGGGACTACTCCTCGCAAGCCTCTTCTTTTTTAATGTCCTGAGGGGTATTTCATCGGCGGCGTTCCTTCCCTGGATCACCAATGTGGTGCAGGGAACGATGAGGGGAAGGTTTATCAGCATCGACCAGACATTTGTCTATGGCGGTTCCCTGATCACCATGTTCCTCTCATCACTGATGATGAGAGGCCAGGTGGAACCGTGGCGCTATTCACTGGTGCTATGGCTTTCCGTGGCCGGATCCGTGATCAGCCTGCTCTTTCTCCGTCTCATTCCCGACCCTCCTCATCCTGATCGGGAGAAAAGCCCCTCCCGGCCGGTTCCCCTCCGCGTGATGGTGTCGCTGGAACCCTTCCGTAACAGCATCCTCTTCAGTCTTCTCTTCACGACTGTTGCCGGTGGTTTGGGAGTCTTTCCGATCGAGTATCTCAGGATGCAGGCTCAATTTTCCCCATCCGCGATCTATGCCCTCTCCGCTGCTTCCTTCATTGCACCGATGATCACGCTCCAGTGGGTCGGTGCCCGAGTGGATCGTCTGGGAAGCATCCCGATGATCCGATATTCAGTCTCTCTCTTTGCAGTGGTTCTCGCACTCTGGTTTGCCATGTCAGCGGGACTCATTCCCCACGATTGGAAGCTTGTCCTGCTACTCAATCTGCTTGGAGGTGTCGCGATGGCGGGGGTCAATATGGCCAACCTCCATCTCGGAATGGCGGTTGTTCCGGAGTCCGGCAAGAATCATTTTTTTGCAATGACCACGGTGATCACCAGTTTTGGAATGGGAATTGTTCCTGTGCTCTGGGGCTGGCTGCTTGATGCGCTGGGTGGGATGGATTTGGTGTATGGTCCCTTTCATCTTCGACGACACAGCATTTACTTTCTGGGCGTCTGCCTACTTTCCCTATGCACGCTGCTAGCAAGCAGAATACTGATTGATCCGGGTCAGAGTGGCAGGATGAAAAAATCCTGATTCAGATTTTTCTCTTTAGGATTTTTCTTACCCCCGAGACATGGCACCGTTCGGTATGAGTTTGCCTGCACCGCTCTTTCTGGCGGCCCGTTATTTAAAACCTAAGCGCACTTTTCTGGCTGTAATCACACTGATCTCCGTGATCGGGGTGACGCTTGGAATCACTGTTCTGATTCTTGTGATGTCAGTCATGACGGGATTCGAGAAGGAACTGCAACGCAAAGTGATAGGGTTTGATGCCCATCTCCTGATTTCAAATAACGGTCTCATGGACGAGTGGCATGATGTGGCTGCCAAAATTGCAAAGGCTCCCGGAGTGCTGGCTTCTGCTCCCTTCGTGCAGGGGCCTGTGATCGTGGAGTTCAATCATCAGAGACTTGCCCCTAAAATTAGGGGGGTTGATGCCGGGCTCGAAAAAAAAATGGATGATCTTTCCAAGTTCATCATTGCCGGGAAACTGGATCTTGATGGAGACAACGCCGTCGTCGGCTCTGAGTTGGCACGGGCGCTTGGCGTTCATGTGGGCGATGTCATCACCATTTACTCGCCGAGAAATCTCGGTGAGGTGATCGAGCGGCTTGATCGGCTCAAGAAGAGTCATGGCAAATCCACAGAAACGAATAAGGGAGGGGATATTGACTCTCTGCGGGAGCTTGTGTTGCCTACAGAGGTCACTGTCACGGGAATCTTTGAGAGTGGTCGTTATCTCTATGACAGCGAGTTTCTCGTCGTCCCTCTGCATATCGCCCAGGAGCTCTACGGTCTTGGTGGTTCAGTGCATGGACTTGCCGTGCGAACCATTGACCCGGATCGTGCCGCCGACATCAGGGAAGAAGTGCGCGCTCTCATCGGTGATGATCTCTCCTGTACGACTTGGATGGATATGAACAAGCAGCTCTTTGATGCCATTTCCATGGAGCGCCATGTCATGTTTTTCCTGCTCATGTTCATTATTCTTGTGGCCGCCTTCGGCATCATGAACACCCTCATTACCATGACCGTTCAGAAAACCCGTGAAATCGGTGTCCTCAAGGCACTCGGTGCCCGCACATGGCAGGTGATCTCTGTCTTTCTGATCCAGGGAATGGTGATCGGTGTGTTTGGTGTCGCCAGCGGGCTTGCCCTTGGTATGACTCTTATCCGCTGGCGCAATGAGGTGAGTCAATGGCTGGCCCACACGCTTGGCGTGGAGATTTTTCCTCGGAGCGTCTATCAATTTAATGAAATTCCCGCCGAGGTCGTGCCAAGCGATGTGGCGATGATCTGTCTCTGCGCCTTTATCATCTGCTCACTTGCGGCACTTATTCCGGCATGGATCGCCTCCCGGCTTGATCCGGTTAAAGCCCTGCGATGCGAGTAGGATCGGATGCAGGATTCAGAACGAAGGGGCTAAAAAAACGCCAGCCTTAACCCGTCGATCATCAATGCCGCCCCGAAGAGGATGGCTCCCCAGCAGGCGACATCCCACCGCCATTTTGCCCCACAGACCCAGCCGATCAGATCACGGTGAAGATAGGGCATGCCGACGAGGAAGAGTCCGGCAAGCGCCCAGACATAAGCCAGAGATGCCAGTGCGAAATGGAGAAAACCATGTTGAAGGAAGGTAGTTTCAAGAACCGGATGTGCCGCCAGTAGCAGAAGGAATCCAAGAGAACGCGAGGAGAGGAAATCAGGCACAAACTTCCAGAGGAGTGCCGCCCCCACCACAATTGCGATCATCACCATGTTACGCATTGGGGAAAATTCACCCAGATCCGTCGTCGCTGCGACAATCAGTAGCCAGAGGACAGTGACTGAAAGCAGAACGGTTCCCCAGGTGCGGGATCGCGGAAAAGCCCGGGCCGTGGTCATGAAGAAATCCGCAGCCAGCAGGCCAAAGAGATGGGATGCGAGAATCGGAGTCCCGATCAAGATGGCGACAATCGGAAGATCGGGGGTCGAAGAAAAGTCCATGAGGATTGGGAATAAAATTGAGGGTCGTGATGTTGTGGCCTTTATCTCCGAACTTGCCAAGCTTCCGCAGCAAGTGCCGCCGCCGCCGCCGCCACTTCGGCCTCCTTTTTACTATGGCCTTCCCCTTCGCCGAGGTTCAACCCCTCCCAGCATACACGACAGCGGAAGTGCTTCAGATGCTCGGGACCGCTCTCCTCCAATAGTTCGTAAACCGGAGCACTTGGTGCAAGGGCCTGAAGCACCTCCTGAAGTTTTCCCTTGGGATTGATTTCCTCAGGTTCTGCAGCCACTGCATCGAGATCGGCGGCAGCAACCCTCAGGATGAAGATCCGCGCCGCTCCAAGACCTCCATCGAGATAGATGCCGCCCACGAGAGCCTCGAACGAATCTCCCAGCGTCGATGCCCGTTGGCGACCGCCGCTCGCTTCCTCGCCTCGCCCCATCATGAGATGATCGCCCAGTTCGAGAGTGCTGGCATGCACCTTCAGGGCGGATCTGGAGACGAGCCGAGTGCGGATCTTGGTCAACTGGCCCTCGGTGAAATCGGGAAACTTGTGAAACAGCTCCTCCGTGATGACAAGTTGCAGGACGGCATCACCTAGAAACTCAAGCCGCTGGTTGTCGAAGGGATAATCCTTTCTTTCTAGAGAAATACTGGAGTGGGTGAGTGCCTCGGCGAGCAAAAGCGAGTTTCTGAATTTGTAGCCGATCCGCGTCTCCAGCGGATTCATGAGATGATGTGGTGCCGAACGATTCTCCATGAGTAGCTCTCCAGTAATGCGCCGGCATATTGTTGGCGCAAGCTCTTTTCAGAGAGAGTGCTGAACTCTTTAAAAGGCTACCAGCAGTTCCCGCGTTGCCAGTTGCCGTTGTTACGGTAGTTGCCGCCGTAATAATTATTGCGGTTCCAGTTAACTTGATAATTATTGGGACCGCACCAGCGGCCGTTGTTGTAATACCGGGGTCCTCCACGATAGTAGCAGCCATTACCGAAATAATAGCCGTTCCTGTAGGCACAGTACTGGCCTCGATGCCAATAACCGTAGCCATAACCGGGATAGAATGTCGGGGCTATGACAACGGAGGGCATACCGTAGGTAGGCCCGTAATAGGGTGCCGGGGGAGGAGGGCCGGGATTAAACACAACACGATTCGGAACGTTGCCGTTGTAGGGAGCACCGGGCACTGCGCATCCTCCAAGGAGCAAGGGGAGTAGTAGGGTAAAAACCAGTACAAAAACTGAACGAAGTCGATGCATTGCTCCATTCGTTCAGACATTGCTGATCAGTGGAAGTTCAAATGAACTTCGATCGTGTGAATGAAATCAGCATTCCTGGTCACTTTTCTTTTGCACTGACCAGATCTTGACGATAAAACTTGCCTCCCTGATTTCCTTTTGGAAACGGAAAATCGGATCAGTAGCTCAATGGTAGAGCAGTTGACTCTTAATCAATTGGTTGAAGGTTCGAGTCCTTCCTGGTCCACCAGCTTAAATGCTGGATCTAGAGGTGATTTACCTCTTTCTATAAAAGCACCTCGGCCACTTTTTCAGTAGTTTTTGCCACCCATCGCGTGCCGCCACCGCCCCTTTTGTACGAGAGGATGATTTAGAAATCATTACCCGAGTGGCTCAAAGCCTGCCTGCTATTGATGCAACGCGGTAAAATCTATAACGGGCATCGGCGTTTGATTTCTGGCCTAAGCGGCATCTCCATTGGCTGGGGCTGAAGTGTGACGAGATTGTAACAATTGAACCCTTGGTTGTTGAGCGATTGGTCGTTAAACCTGCGCGGCTTAAAATAACCAACAATCTATATTTCAATGAAAAAACTCGGACTGCTCGTAACTATTCTTGCACTACTAGGAGGCAAAGCCTTCGCGGCAGCCGGCGCCGAACTGAGCAACAATTCCACCACCGGTATCTTGCTAGGATCTGGTACCGAAACCATCGATGGGGGCGTAAGCCTGACAGTGAGTGGCAGCACCGACGCCATCCAAGTCACTAATAATTCTACGATCGTCAACAACGGGACTATTTCTCAAACAGGTTCGGCCAGAGCCATCCGGCTTACCAATGCGGGTGTGACACTGGTGATTACGAATTCGAGCACTGGAGTGATGCAGGCGAGTAATAGCGATGTCGTTGCGGTCACTAAATCCTCCAACGATAATGTCTATCTCTACAACTCCGGTACGATCAACTCGATCAACTCGTCTGCCGGTGGCAATCAGGGCATTAACTGGAGCGTTATCACGACGGGTACAAACGTCCTTTACAACTACGGATCTGGCACCATCACGGCGGCCAATGCAGATGCGGTACGTCCGGGTGCAGGCGGTATCATTTACAATGCCGGCACGATCAAGAGCACGACCACCAACGGTAGCGGTAGCGATGGCATCGATGCCCAGACCAACTCAGGATTCACTGTCGTCAATGCCTTTACCAACGGAACCGGACTGATCGAAGGTGGAAGACATGGGATCACTGGTGGTATAACTAACGGATCTGGAAATTACTCTGTAACAATCACGAACAACACTGGAGGAACCATACAGGGAGACAACGGCTCTGGTATCAATATTGATGGGATCAACGGGAGCGAAATCGTTTCGGTCATCAATAACGGCACAATTACGGGCAACGGTCACTCCCTGGCAGTCGAAACCAACGCAGTGAGTCATGACGGTGATGGTATTGACGTCGACGGCATCCTCAATCTTACCAACACAGGAACCATCCGCTCTATCGGAGCTTATAGCACAAATGGAGCGATTGCCTACAGTGAGGGACTTACCATTGGTGGTGGTATCATCGTTAACTCTGGCCTGATTGAGGGAACCAACACGGCCGGTTATTCCAACACACTGGGACGCGGAATCTCATTTCTCGGCAACGACACAACCAATAACCCCACAGGACGTGAACAAATCTATGGCAACTGTGTGGTGACCAACCAAGCTGGTGGCATCATCCGCGGTGGAAATGACTCGGCTATCGTCGTCGATGGTCCTGCCAACACCAATGGCTACACGGTGAGCATCAACAACCAGGCCGGCGGCACGATCCAGGGAGGAAGTAGCTCCAACGCAGCAATTGCGGTGGGTTCCAACAGCGCCACCATTATTAACTCCGGCACGATCGACGGATCCTCTAGCGGCAAGGCCATCTCATTTCAGGGAGGCACCAACTTGGTCCAAATCACTGGAGGAAGCGCTGTGGTTCGGGGTGACATCATTGGATCAGTCGGTGGATCTAACTCGTTAACCATTGCAGCGGGTACGGGAAACAGTTTTAGCTTCAGTAATTCGGTCTCCAATTTTAGCTCCATCCAATTACAGAGTGGTACGACTACTCTTCTTGGAAGTAATTCATTTGGAGGAGCGGTGAGCGTCTCAAATGGCGCTATTCTAGCCGCGGGTTCAGGTGGAGCTGGCAGCTTAAGTTTTTCACAGGGGTTAACACTTGTCTCCGGATCAATCCTCCAATTTGCTCTTGGAGGCACTAATAGTTTCACTTCTATCCATATGACGGGTGGATCTACATTAACCTACGGGGGAACTTTGCAGTTTAACCTTTCCTCTTACAATTTTGTCACCGGGGATACCTTCACTCTCTTTGACTTATCTGGTGGAACTTATACGGGTGATTTTTCCTCGATCATGGATGGAGGGATCTCCTTTACGAAATCCGCCGGGATCTGGAGTGCCAATGATGGTAACAACCACTCGCTTGTTTTCAACGGATCTACCGGTCAGTTGAGTGTTAGCGCAGTCCCCGAACCCTCCACCTACGCGCTCTTCGGCCTTGGTGCGCTGTCTCTCTTGATTGCTGCTAGAAGGAAGAAGGCTTTATAATCCCTTCGTCACCTTTACACTCCCCCGCTTCCTTTGTTGGGGGCGGGGTTTTTGTTGCATAAAGAGCGTTACAAAATCGAAACAAAGCTTCCTCGCTAACTGGAAGAAAGGGAAAAACAACTCCCCAAACAGAAAATCAGACGAGTTAACCGTTTTGTTCAAAAGAAAAGATGGCTTTTTGTTCGGTAAGACACCCAGGAACTGTGTTTAAAGGCGGATAAAACAAAAATTCATTTTCTTGTGAAATATCTCTTGCGCTCTGGTTGGGAGTATGTTTTCATTTTCATACGAAATCACAATTTCACCCATGAAAAACAAATCACTCCTCCTCGTTCTTGCCATTGTCTCTGGTTCATCATTCTGCCTTAAAAGTGCCCACGCTCAAAACCTCACCGTATCGAACTTCCAAAGCATCGATGTTCCGGGGGCTTCCCAGACCCTGGCTTATGCCATTGCGGGTAATACAGAGGTCGGTCAATACACTCAAAATGGCGTCACCTATGGTTTTGCGGAAACGGGCTCAAGCATCACGACCCTGAATCACGCCACCGACAGGACGCCGGCCAATACTTACCTTAGAGGAGTTTATGTCGATCCCAACACAGGAAATACAACATTGCTAGGGGGCTACTACAGCAAAGATGGTCTCTCCCATGGCTTCTCGCAAACCGGAGGAGTCTATACGGCGATCAATGATCCCAAGGGCGTGTCTACTTATGTCTTCGGGAAGTCTGGAGAAACCGTGGTGGGATATTATAATCTGGCCAATGGTAATAGTATCGGGTTCAGCATGACCGGAGGAACCTATTCAGATATCATTGATCCCAATGCCGGGACTCATACCTACCTGCGAAGCATCTCTGGAAATACAATCGTTGGAGATTACACTGATAAAAATAATGTCAGCCATGCTTTTTCAGAGACTGCCGGACTCTTCACCGACATTAATCTTCCGCCGGGCGTGCAATCTTCCTCTGCGCGGGGGATCTCTGGAAACATAGTTGCGGGTTTCTACACTGACCTCAATGGGATCACCCAGGGTTTCCTCGAAATGGGCACAACCTTTACACCGGTTATTGATCCGGCGGGTGGCCTCGGTAGCAAAACCTATGTGACCGGTATTTCCGGTAATGAGATTGTCGGCTATTATACGACTGCCGCTGGAGTGAGTCATAGCTTCACGGCAGATATTGCAGTTGCACCGGGAGCTCCCGCTCCCCCCGTGACCGCTTGCTTGGCATTTGCAGGAGTTCTCCTGCTCCAAGCACTTCGGAACCGTAAGACTGCTTAAGAGGCATTTCTTGGTCATTTCAAGCCTCGTTTCGCTCTCTAGGTGTCGGGACTTTTTGTTTTGTATAATCAAGAGCTTTGAATCCGTTTGAATTTATCCCCTTTCAGATGTGATTGTTACGATTCCGACAAAGAGCAAATTCTTCTTGCTGGAATGGCAAAATGAGATAGGGTCTCAATAACAACTTTCTAGGGTCTTCATACAAAGACTTCCCCGTAGAGCCGTTCGCTCACGGGGCTTTTTTGTGCCTGCGTGGGAAATAACCCAAAACCGCAGTCATATTATGAAAAAAATCATTCTCGCCCTCGCTCTCGTGGCAGGGCTTACCTCATTCGCTGGAAATGCGAAGGCTCAGCAACAGTTTGCATTTAGTTTTACAGGTAACACTACTCCTGGCGGTCCATTTTACACTGATACGATCCAAGGAATTCTAACGTTAAATTCACAAGGAACCGCAGCAACGAGTGTCTATGTAACAAATGACATCGGAGGTAATGTTAACGTTTTAAGTTACAATTTTAATGAATTTGTTAATGCGAACAGTTTCACTGTGAGCAATATAGGCGGAGTCCCTACGATAATTGCTGGTCAGTATAATGGTTATGCCGGTAATGGTGCGGATGGACTTTCTCTTAATTATGTTGGTTCTGGTTCTCAAGTTTATGTATCTGAATACGTTATCGCTGGGGCAATCGTTTTGAACGAAATCTCTATTTCAACTGGTATTGGAGGCACAACCTTCTCAGCAGTCCCCGAGCCTTCGACCTACGCTCTCTTCGGACTTGGTACCTTGGCTCTGATTATTGCCTATCGCAGGAAAGTCGCTTAAACAGACTTCAGTTTTTCATAGAAGCCCATCCTCTTAATTGGGGATGGGTTTTTTGTTTCTAGGGACCCTCCCAGCCAAAACCATAAAATCCATTCGTCTGGTCACCTGTAATTCATTCAGCTAATCCGTACCGTTGCTTAACCGGTGTAATAAAAATGATCCATCATCACGTACTTCTGTCAGTTGTAGGGCTTGCATTAAGCCTTAATCTCCCAGCTCAAACCACGAGCACTGTTCAAGCCGAAGGTGGTGCCACAAACTTTGAAACTGCCGGGTTTGTGGAGGCCAGCAAGTTTGTACCTGTGACGATGCTCTCAGGTTCCTTGCACTCGGTAGGTGCGCAAGCCTACAACAACGGGCTTCAGAACGCCTATCAGCTCCAAAACGCAGGTGCGACAACTTCAATTCTCGGCACGCCTCTTCTGCTGCGGCGAATTAGGGAAATTTACGCGATTGATTATCTCCGACGCCAGAGCAGGAGTGACGAGTTCACAAAGGCCTTGGCAAAAGCAGGCAGGGATAAAGTTAACTCAGTCATCAATGTTGCCAAAGATCCTATCGGCTCCGTCATGAATCTGCCCAAGGGAGCCTCCCGATTCTTTGGAAATGTCGGAGAGGGACTCAAAGGAGTTCAGGGCGGGAATGGGGGGGGTGCCATAGAAGCCGCAACCGGCATGAGCAGGGAAAAAGCACGGCTGGCATTCAAGCTTGGAGTAAGTCCCTATACGGATAATCAGGAGTTACAGGAGCAACTTTCCAATGCCGCTTGGGCGATGGCCGGCGGTGGACTTGTGCTGAGTGCCGCGAGTGTCGTTGTGCCTGGAGTAGCCGGCACCGCACTGACGGCAATAGGAGGAAACCAGATTCTTCAGAATCAGCTTATCAATACTCCTCCCAACCAGTTGAGGATCATGAACCGCAAAAAGCTCTTTGCTCTCGGTCTTGATCGCGATCAGGCCGACGCCTTCTTGATGCAGCCTTGCTACACACCGGAAAATTTCACCATCATTGTAGATGCCCTTTCCCGTATCGGCCTGAATCCAGAAGCATTCCTTAATGAGGCGAATTTAGCGGCTAATCCCGAAGATGCTTTCTATTTCCAAAGGATTGCTCAACTACTTCTGCAATATCAGCAGAGCGTGACGCCAATCCAGTCCCTTCATGTAAAGGATGGTCTTGTTTGCGGCCTCGATAAGAATGGCATTCTGGTAGTACCCGTATCTCTTGATTACGGGATCTGGAGTGAAGGCATTTCAAAGCGGATCGATGAGTTTTCAACGCTCCTCCAAGTAAATACAAAGGTCAAAGGACTTGCTTTATGGACCGACGGTCAGCTTTCAGCTCGTCTTCGCGACGAGCTGAACCAGCGTAATATCTCTTATCAGATGCTCGCCTTGGATTCAGTGACTTTGAAGTAGCCACTGATTTTTAGTCATCAGCGACGGAAGGATCCAGAGCGACCACCCGATCCGTGCCAAGAGCCGGATCCTCCACCCCATGAAGCAGAGCCACCACGGTAACCGTTCGCGCTGCCTGAACCGCCTCCCCACGAGGCGGAACCTCCGCGATAGCCTTGGGCATTGCCCGATCCGTTATTCCATGATGCGGATCCACCGCGTGAGTTATTGTAGTAGCCGCTGTTGTTGTAGCTGTTGCGGTAGGCATTGTTGTAATAACTGCCTCCATAGAATCCAGCGCCACCCCAGCCATAGGCGGGGACGACAGCGGCAGGAGATCCGTAGACTGCAGGTCCCGTGGAATAAACGCCGCTGCAACCCGTTTGGGAAAGAAGCATGAAGGGGCAGAGAGCCACCAGAGCAAGGAGGGAGAGGTGTGATTTCATGGGGAGTTCTCGGTGAGGATTAGCGGCCTGAGGAATGGAGTACGGCAGCAAAGGGGATCTTAGAGAATCCAAGCGGTTGATGAAATTCGAAGGAAGAACTTGAAAGCCAAGGATGCAGGTTCCATCGGGAGAACTCGACAACAGTACGCGGATACATGGGCCTGTCTGTAAAAGTGACGGCTAGTCTTCGAGGAAGTGCATCACGACCCGCATCAATCCAGATTTCCCAATTTACATCGGGTGATCTGAAGGCGAGATGATCGCATGCAACCCCATTGACTTTCGTGCGACCGATAACAATCCCACTCAGAAGATTGCGCGTCAGAATGGAGTAGGGATCGCTATAAAACAGAGGCGAGGAGGGAAATCGAATTCCCGTTTCACGGGTCAAACCAGTAAGCATGTCGTCCAATGTAGAAGGGGCACTCGTCGTGGAATAAACCTTTTTCTGAGGGGCAAGAGCTGAAACGGATGCTCCATTATAGAAAAAATTAAAGGCAGGAGCATCACCGCCAAGCTCCGCGCGGAGTTTATCGGGTCGCTTGAGTGCGATATTTCCCGTAGAAAAGAGTGTGATGAGTTGTCCTGTGAAAGCAGGTACTTCCAAAATACTCTTCGAGCGCACAGTGAAAGATTTTGCGCTAGAGAGGGAAGTGCTCATGTTCTTGAGCAAGGCGAGGGCTGCTGGATCAACCGCAGCTTTTTTCTCAGCGTGAAGAGGAGAGGCGATCAGCAAAGCTGAGAGGGATAGAATGCCGAATGTTTTCATGGTTTGGTTTAGGGGGGGTGTAAGTGAGGTGATCACATAACAATCTGCCTGAGGGATAAAAGCACTTCCAATCTACAGGAGAAAGATTCTTCTAGGGAGCGGTTACAATTTCACATTTTGAAATATTCGTCACAATGAGCTTACCCGATGATTTGGCCAGAGCTAGGTTGAGGGTCTGGAGGCATTGAGCGGATGATTTTTAACTCTGGATTTGTATCCGACTTGGGAGGAAGTGCACGAAAGCATTTACAGGACAGTCGTTTCCTGCGACCTTCTCGCCCTGACAGTTTTCCTTCATGGCAAGAGACCTCTTTCAAAAATGCCGCGACTATAGCGACTCTGCGGATGCCCGGGCACAGGGATTTTACCCTTACTTCCGTTGCATCGAGGAGAGCTTGGGCAATCATGTGATCTGCGAAGGCGAGAGCAAGATCATGATCGGGTCCAATAATTATCTCGGACTTGCCCAGGATCCCCGCGTCGTCGAGGCCGCCTGCGCCGCAACGCGCAGATACGGGGCGGGCTGCACCGGTTCACGCCTGCTCAACGGTACGATCACGCTTCACAATCAACTGGAAGAAGCCCTTGCCGATTTTCTCCAACGGGAATCCGTCATGCTTTTTTCCACCGGATTCTTTGCCAATCAGGGAGCATTGGCAGCACTTCTGGAATCCGACGATGTGATTCTCTGCGACAGGGAGAACCACGCCTCGATCATCGAGGGGTGTCAGGTCTCTCCGGCAAGGCTGATTCCCTACCGACACAATTCCGTCGATGCCCTGTACAACCGTCTCAAGCGCGTTCCCGAAGAGGCAGGCAGGCTCATCATCATGGATGGAGTGTTCAGCATGTCGGGTGACATAGCCGATCTGCCTCCCATGGTCCGGGCCGCCAAGGAATATGGGGCCGTCATGTATGTCGATGAGGCACACTCTCTCGGGGTGCTTGGCCCTGAAGGGCGGGGCACGGTACACCACTTCGGCGTGAATGATGATGTGGAGATCGTCATGGGAACTTTCTCGAAGTCACTTGGCTCGATGGGTGGATTTATCGCCGGATCGCGGGAGATGGTGGAATTTCTCAAACACAAGGCCCGCTGTTTCATCTTTACCGCCTCGCTGGCTCCGGCTGTCGTCGGAGGTGTCCTCAAGGCCCTTGAGATTATGCGTGCCGAGCCTGAGCGTATCGAACTGCTCTGGCGCAATACCCGTAAAATGCATGAGGGCTTCAAGTCGATCGGTTTCAAGATAGGTTCCACCCAAACTCCGATTGTGCCGATTCTGATCGGCAGCGAGTCCAAGGCATTTGCCTTTGCCCAGAGGTTGTTTGAAGAAGGGGTCTTTGCCACTCCAGCCATCTACCCAGCCGTCCGCTATGGCGAGGCAATCGTCCGTACCAGTTTCATGTCGAGTCACACGGAGGAGGATCTTGATAAGGTGCTCGACATTTTTGCCCGCATTGCCCGAGAACTTGGAACTTTCGATGATCCAGCATACACAGAACCAGGCCGCCGTCGGAATGTCTTCGATTTTGCCCTGCCGGACCGCGGCGGAGCTGAAAAAGTTCGAACAGATTCCGGAACTTCTACACTCAACGGATCCGGGCTTCACGCCTCCGTTTCCCGGTAGTGTCTTCAAACTGATCGAGCCGAAATCCGTCTTCGTGCAGAAGCACGGGGAGGTGCATCCCCTGATTGCCTATCGTGATGGCAAGCCGGTCGGTCGCATCGCCGCCATCGTCAATCGTTCACACAATGGCTACAACAAGGATGCCGTTGGTTTTTTTGGGTTTTTCGATTCGATTGATGATCAAATTGTCGCGACCGCACTGATGGAAGCGGCCTCCAAAATTTTACTGGCCAAGGGGATGACCTCGATGCGAGGCCCTTATAACCCCTCCATCAACGATGATTGCGGTATTCTGGTGGAGGGATGTGAGCGCCCGAGCTTTGTCTCCATGCCTTGGAATCCGGTCTATTACGCCAAACTCGTGAAGGGTGCCGGATTGGAGGGTGTGCGCACCCTCTATGCATGGGAAGTGCCGTTGCTGCGTGAGGCACCAGAGAGGGTCAACCGCATCGTTGACCGCATCAAGAAACGCAGTAAAGTCACCGTGCGTCCGATTAATCTGAAGGAGATCAAGAAGGAGATGGAGATCATCCATCGACTCTACAACCAATGTCTGGATCGCAATTGGGGTTTCTACCCCATCGCCCTTGAGGATCTGCTTCATGCAGCGGATGATCTCAAGGCTATCGCCAATCCGGAACTCATCCTCTTTGTCTGTATGGATGGTAGGGAGGTGGGATTCTCCCTTGCCTTGCCAAATGTGAATGAGGTTTTCCATGCATCACGAGGGCGCAAGGGAATCCTTCGTTTTCTCGAAATGGCTCTGCGTCTCCAGTTCCAAAAAATCAAAACAGATCGTCTCTGCGTGCTGGGGGTGGAGCCCGCCTACCGTGACAAGGGGCTTAGTGCCCTGCTCTTCTTTGAGAGCTTCCGTGTGGCGAAGGCCAGCTATGAAGTTTCCGAAATTTCCTGGGTCGAGGCAAATAATGTCGAGATTCTGGAGGGTGCGGAACTAATGGGCGGGTATCGCTCCCGCACCTACGAGCTGTTTGAGAAGACGCTGGTGTAAGTTCAATTATTTTTAATGGAACTCCTTCTCACCGGAGCTACGGGATTTGTCGGGAGGAATCTCCTGCTACGATTGATTCCTGACGCTCGTTTCTCTAGAATCATCCTTCCGGTTCGCGATCCCGAGAAACTCAAGATGCAGCTCAGTATGGAATTGCGCGACGCGATGACTATGGATCAACTCGGAGATCGTCTTCAGATCGTTAAGGTTTCAGGCGATGCATGGGAAATTCCCGGGAGGGTGCGACCCGATCTCGCCATTCATGCAGCGGGACGGCTCTTTGGCCGGGAACGCGAGGGATATTTCCAGACCAATATGCAGGGAAGTCTCAATCTCGCAAGGCAACTGCCCGAGATCACGCGCATGATCGTCCTTTCTTCCTTGGCCGCGGGAGGGCCGACTCCGAAGGGAAAGGAGTCTCGAAGCATGGATCATGATGATGCCCCCTTTTCTTTCTATGGAGCCTCGAAGCTTGCGATGGAAAAGAGATTGCAGGAAAAACTTGGCTCACGATTGCTGATCCTTCGCCCTCCGATGGTTCTTGGGGCTAGGGATACGGCCACTGTGCCACTTTTTCAAATGGCGAAGGGAGTGGTGCGGGTTAAACCGGGATTCCAGCCCAAGCAGTATAGCTGGATCGCTGTGGATGATCTCTGTGATGCTTTGCTCGCAGCAGCAATGTCGCAGTGGCCCGATGATCGGAAGCCGTTCTATCTCACGGGCAGCGGGAGTATCACCGATACCATGTTGCTTGCCACGGCGGCAGAGGTCATTGCTGCACGAGGCATAACCCTTCCGCTCCCGCACGCAGTGATCCAGGGAGTGTCTATATTGCTGGATTCCATTCCAGCCCTGCGTGAAGCCGTGCCAAGCCTCGGCCGGGATCGTGTGCGGGAAATCCTACCCAACCGCTGGGTCTGTGATGGGAGCGAGTTTGCCAAGGCTTTTGATTGGAAACCACGCAGGGGATTCGCTGAAACATTGAAGGCGACTGCCGAGTGGTTAAAAAACCGGGATAAAATTTAAGTTCCCCATTTACCTCAGTTCAACGAGAGATCATCCGGTGCCTCCGCCAGCAGGCGATACCACGGACCGAGTTCCCTCATGATGCCACGCCAGCGAGCCATTCCCTCTTCGGGAGTGGTCACAGCCTTCAGGAGCGGAGCTGTGGGAGGGAGGATAAGCCATGATTTTTGCCTGATCTCCGACTCCAATTGTCCTTCGGACCATCCCGCATAGCCGGTGAAAGCCCTGAATCCCCTATTGTCCGACATCGAAAGACTCTCTTTCCGGTCGAAAGATTCAAAGCTGGCCCCTTGTTCCATGAGGAGGATACGGGCAAGAAGTAGTTGCTGTTGTTCGACAGGCCCCCCTTCAAAGACGGGAACTTCCTTCAGGTCATCGGGCGACTCGGTCAGTTCCCCCAGTGTTCTCCCGCTGGGACGATTCAGGATCACTCCCAGAGCACCCTCCTTTGTTTCGTGGCGTGTGAGGAAAATAATCGAGCGACGGAAGTTGGGGTCCAACAAGGTCGGAACGGCCACCAAAAGGGATCCCGTCAGATCGGCGTGTTCATTCTGAGGGGATTTCATCGGGCGCATCATTGAGTTTGTAGCTTTTTTTGTGCCGGTTTCAACCCGATCCTGCAAGCAGGTGAACAGGGCCTTCGGTTCTCTGCAAAATACGCTAACTGCAAAAAACTCAAGAAATTTCTTGATCATGATCACCTGATGGGCTTCTATTACCTCCCTTTTTTCGCCGGAACAGGCGCAAGAATACCTTTTTAAGACTCACAGCGACACTTTCCCTAACAAGCCATGGCCAAAGAAATCACAGGACAGATCAAGCTTCAGATCCCAGCAGGGCAGGCCAATCCAGCACCCCCGGTGGGTCCCGCGCTCGGTCAGCAGGGTGTCAACATCATGGCCTTCTGCAAGGAGTTTAACGCCGCCACGCAGAAGCAGGCAGGGGATATTCTTCCCGTTGTCATTACCGTTTACAAGGACAAGACCTTCACTTTCATCACCAAGTCTCCTCCGGCGGGTGTTCTTCTCAAGAAGGCTGCCGGCATTGCCTCCGGTTCCAAGGAGCCGAACAAAGTAAAGGTTGCCAAACTTTCCAAGAAGCAGGTCATGGATCTCGTCAAAATCAAGATGAAGGACATGAACGCCCGTAACGAGGAGGCTGCTTTCCGTACCCTCTGTGGAACTGCCCGCCAGATGGGGATCGAGATCGAAGGCTAAGCGCTGCAAATTTTCAACATCAACACCCAACCCGCAGGAGGTTCTAGAACCGCTTGAACTGCAAAAAGTATGCAAAACAAACGCAGCAAACGCTATCGCGCAGCCTCTGAGCTCGTCGAGAAAGGTCGCAAATATCCCCTGAGTGACGCACTTGCCGTCCTCAAGAAAATGCCGCCGACAAAATTTGACCAGACCGTCACCGTTTCACTCCGTCTGGGGGTTGATCCCAAGCAGAGTGACCAGATGGTTCGGGGAACCTGCCCTCTGCCGCATGGAAGTGGTAAAAATGTCCGCGTGCTTGTCTTTGCAACCGGAGTCGCGGCAACCGCCGCAAAGGATGCCGGTGCTGAGTTTGTCGGGTTTGAGGATCTCCTGAAAAAAGTTCAGGGTGGATTTTCGGATTTCGATGTGGCTATTGCCACTCCAGCCGCAATGGTTGAGGTGCGTAAGCTCGGAAAGGTGCTCGGACCCCGTGGGCTGATGCCCAACCCAAAGACCGGAACCGTGAGTGACGACACCGCCAAGGCAGTGCAGGAAGTCAAGGCCGGCCGCGTAGAGTTCAAGCTTGATAAGAATGCAAACATTGCCGTTCCCGTCGGTAAGATTTCTTTCTCGGAAGCGCAGCTTCTGGATAACGGAAAGGCCGTCATCGAGGCGGTCGTCAAGTCCCGCCCAGCTACCGCCAAGGGGGCCTTTGTCGAGGCGGTCACACTTGCCGCCACCATGCTCCCCGGTATCGCCGTGGATGCCTCCCC
>Ga0194052_1000177_pt1 | contig 46078 bp, 36 predicted proteins | sample SepL226m_MetaG_FD_160117 | JGI IMG/M metagenome (GOLD analysis project Ga0194052, IMG submission 160117) | Anoxic zone freshwater microbial communities from boreal shield lake in IISD Experimental Lakes Area, Ontario, Canada - Sep2016-L227-6m | ecosystem: Environmental > Aquatic > Freshwater >...
AACACCGCCGCCAGTTCGCGGTTGTCATGGCCCAACATCGGCTACCTCCTTAGCGGTCAGTGACAACCGGAGAAAGTATCGCCCCGGCGGTGCACAATCAGCATCATGGCGGCTAATCCCCGTGCCGGAAAGCCGGCGCAACCCGAAGACCTTATCGACCTTCCCCACCTGGTGACCGCGTACTACACGGTGGACCCCGATCCCGACGATGTCGCTCAGCAGGTCGCGTTCGGAACTTCCGGGCACCGCGGGTCCAGCCTCGACGGCGCGTTCAACGAGGCGCACATCCTGGCCACCACCCAGGCGATCGCGGAGTACCGCGCCGCGCAGGGCACCACCGGGCCGCTCTTCATCGGCCGCGACACCCATGGCCTGTCCGAACCTGCGTGGGCCTCAGCGCTGGAGGTGCTCGCCGCCAATGATGTTGTGGTGCTGATTGATTCGGCTGACCGCTACACGCCGACACCGGCGGTTTCCCACGCCATCCTGGCCTACAACCGGGGGCGTAGCGCGAATGTGGCCGATGGCATCGTCGTCACGCCCTCGCACAACCCGCCCCGGGACGGCGGGTTCAAGTACAACCCGCCCAACGGCGGCCCGGCCGACACCGACGCCACGTCGGTGATCGCCACACGTGCCAACGAGATCCTCCGGGGCGGCTGCACAGAGGTCAAACGGGTCCCACTGGCCCGCGCCCTGGCTACCGCACAGCGCCACGACTATATGAACGCCTATATCGACGATCTGCCCAACGTGGTCGACATCCACGCCATCCGGGCCGAAGGCATCCGGATCGGCGCCGATCCGCTGGGCGGGGCTGCCGTCGACTACTGGGGTGCGATCGCCGAGCGCCACAACCTCGACCTCACGGTGGTCAACCCGCTGGTGGACGCCACCTGGCGGTTCATGACCCTGGACACCGACGGCAAGATCCGGATGGACTGCAGTTCGCTCAATGCCATGGCCTCGCTCATCGCCAACCGGGGGAGCTACCAGATCGCCACCGGTAACGACGCCGACGCCGATCGGCACGGCATCGTCACCCCCGACGGCGGGCTGCTGAACCCCAACCATTTCCTGGCCGTCGCGATCGATTACCTCTACACCCACCGACCCGACTGGCCGGCGGGTGTGGCGGTGGGAAAGACTGCCGTGAGCTCCTCGATCATCGACCGGGTGGTCGCCGGGCTCGGCCGCACGCTAATCGAGGTGCCCGTCGGCTTCAAGTGGTTTGTCGACGGATTAATCAGTGGCACAATCGGTTTCGGTGGTGAGGAATCCGCAGGGGCCTCGTTCCTGCGCAAGGACGGCTCGGTGTGGACCACCGATAAAGACGGCATTATTTTGGCGCTGCTGGCCTCGGAGATCCTGGCCGTCACCGGATCGACGCCGTCGCAGCGCTACGCCGAACTCGCCGCCACCTACGGCGCCCCCGTCTACGCCCGCGTCGACGCACCCGCGAACCGCGATCAGAAGGCCCGGCTGTCCAAGCTTTCGGCCGAGCAGGTCACCGCAACCGAACTCGCCGGTGAGCCCATCACCGCGAAGCTCACCGCTGCGCCCGGCAATGGTGCCGCACTGGGCGGGTTGAAGGTCACCACGGCCAACGGCTGGTTCGCCGCTCGCCCGTCGGGGACCGAGGACGTTTACAAGATCTACGCGGAATCTTTTCTGGGTCCGGAGCATCTGGCGCAGGTGCAGCAGGCCGCCCGGGAGCTGGTGAATACAGTTATAACGTGAGTTCCGTTCTCAGCGCGCCGAATGCACAGGCTCGGCTGCCCCGCGAGGTCTGGTCGCTGATCGGCGCTAACGCCGTGATCGCGTTAGGCTACGGCGTGGTAGCGCCGGTGCTACCGGAGTTGGCCCGGCACTTCGGCGTGGGCATCAGCGCCGCGACGTTCGTCATCACTGCATTCGCGGTGATGCGGCTGTGTGCGGCGCCCCCCACCGGGCTGCTGGTGCAGCGGCTGGGTGAGCGCCGCATCTACGTCACCGGCCTGGCGATCGTCGCTCTGTCCACGTCGGCGTGCGCCTTCGCCACCAGTTATTGGCAACTGCTGGTGTTCCGCGCGTTCGGTGGTATTGGCTCAACGATGTTCTTCGTCTCCGCACTGGCGCTGATGATCCGGATGAGTCCGCATGATGCTCGTGGTCGGGTGGCGGGGCTGTTCTCGGGCGGCTTTCTGACCGGCTCGGTTGTCGGCCCCGTGTTGGGAAGCCTGACCGTGGGTCTGGGCCTACGCGCTCCGTTCCTTATGTATGGTGCCCTGCTGCTGGTCGCGGCTGTCGTCGTCCTGGTGAGCCTGCGCAACTCCGAATTGGCGGCGCCCGCTGACGAAGACGAGCTGACCGTGACTGTGCGGGTGGCACTGAGCCACCGCGCCTACCCCGCGGCGCTGCTGTCCAACTTCGCCACCGGCTGGTCCTTCTTCGGGCTGCGCTTTGCACTTGTTCCACTGTTCGCCGCTGAGGTGCTGGGCCACAGCGCGAGTGTCGCGGGGTTGGCATTGGCCGCATTCGCGGTGGGCAGCGTCATCGCCGTCATCCCGGCCGGCCGGCTCTCGGACCGTATCGGACGCAAGCCCCTGCTCATCACCGGACTCGCGCTTGCCGGTATCTCCACGGCCTCACTCGGACTGACGCCGTCGCTGCCGATATTTCTCGCCGAGGCGGTGGTCGCCGGGGCGGCCTCGGGTCTCTACGGATCGCCGCAGCAGGCCGCCGTTGCCGACATCATCGGCCGGGCACGCGGTGGACAGGCGGTCGCGGCGTTTCAGATGATGTCGGACTTCGGGTCTATCGTCGGGTCGTTAGGGGTGGGGATGCTCGCCCAGCAGCTGTCGTTCGAGTGGGCCTTCGCCATCAGCGGGGCGATCCTGCTGCTGGCCTCGGTGGGCTGGATGTTCGCCCCGGAAACACGTGACACTCCGCCGCTCTGGCATGTCAGCGGGCACTGATTCTGCAGGTCCCCCTGATCAGCACTTTTGAGGGCAAGCGCGGCGGTGGTGTAGTTTCGACACACCTGGGGCTATGGCGCAGTTGGTAGCGCACCACACTGGCAGTGTGGGGGTCAGGGGTTCGAATCCCCTTAGCTCCACAGGCAAAACCCGAGACCACATGGTCTCGGGTTTTTTGCTGGGTGAGGCTGGTGTTGGCCCCGATGTCCTAACTTTGTCCTATCGCGATGTGGATGTCCCGCTGAGGCCGTGGTCTGTGTCCTAACCGGTCTTTAATCTCGAGGACCAAGGAGGACGGCGGTATCACGGCCGGAAGAGATCACGCTGAGGACGGTCCGCTACCTAACGCGGACGAATCCGCGCAGCCAGTCGAACCATTCGCTCATCCCCTCACCGGTGCGGGCACTCACCGGCACTATGGCCGCGTCGGGATTGACCTCCCGCACCCGGGCGATATAGGTGTCGACGTCGACGTCGAGGTGCGGCACCAGGTCGATCTTATTGAGCAGCACTACGTCGACGGACCGGAACATCACCGGGTACTTCAGCGGCTTGTCCTCGCCCTCGGTCACCGAATAGACCATCGCCTTAGCGTGCTCGCCGACATCGAACTCGGCCGGGCACACCAGGTTTCCCACGTTCTCGACGATCACCAGGTCCAGCGCTGGCAGGTCGAGGCCGCCAATGGCCCGGTTCACCATCGGGGCATCGAGGTGGCATTCGCCGCCGAAGCCGTTATTGGTGTTCAGAAGTGAGATCTGCGCGCCCCGGCCCTCAAGCTTGGCGGCGTCGAGATCGGTGGCGATATCGCCCTCGATGATTCCTACGGCGAGTTCACCGGCCAGTTCATCCAGGGTAGCGGCGAGCACGGTGGTCTTGCCCGAACCCGGTGAGCTCATCAGGTTCAGGGCGCGGATACCGTTGGCTTCGAAGGCGTTTCGGTTGATCGCGGCACGGTTATCGTTCTCTGCGAAGATCGCCTCCAGGACCTCGATACGCTCGGCACCGGTGGCATAGCCGGTGTGGTCGCCGTGATCGTGGTCGTGGTCGTGGTCGTGATCGTGGTCATGGTCGTGGCTGTGTTCGGTGCCGTCATCGTGGCGGTGGAATCGACCCATTTGACAGACTGTAGTTCCATTCAGGTCACGTCGACGGAGGTGACCAGAAACTCCTCGCCGTGCACCACCGTCACGTCGGCGCTGGTGCACTGCGGGCAGGCGACTGACCACCGCGATTCGATCTCGGACTGCTGCCCACAACCGCTGCACTGCACCTCGGCGGGGACGAACTCCAGTTCCAGCTCAGCCCCCGGCATGTTCTCGTCGTCGCGGACGATCGTCCAGCAGAAGGCCAGTGAGTCCGGCACTACCTGGCGCAGTGCCCCTACCCGGACCCGCACCACGTCGACGCGGCGGTCGCCGGCATGGTGCTTGACCACCCCGGCGATCGCCCGGCACAGCGACAGTTCATGCATCGGCAGAACCCTACGACTAGCGTATTCGCGGTGACTGTACGGGTTCGCCTCGATATCACCGGCGTGGTGCAGGGGGTGGGATTCCGCCCGGCGGTCGCACGGATCGCGAGTGAGTTCGGGCTGAGCGGTTGGGTCTTCAACGATGCCGGGTCAGTGCACTGTGAGTTTGAGGGGCCTGCCCGCAGCGTCGACGCCGCGGTGACTGCGCTGCGGCACCGGCCGCCGCCGATGGCACGGATCGACACTCTGGCGGTCACCGCTGTCGAGACGCGAGGCGATGCCGGCTTCGAGATCATCAAGAGCCAGGTTGGCGACACCTCGAGAACCTTGGTGCCGCCGGATATCGCCGCATGTGCGGATTGCCTGCGCGAGATGCGAGACCCTGCCGACCGCCGCTTCGGCCATCCGTTCATCACCTGCACCAACTGCGGACCGCGTTACACCGTCATCACCGATCTGCCCTACGACCGGCCCACCACGACGATGGCGGGCTTTCCGATGTGTGCGGCCTGTTCGATGGAGTACGACGATCCGCTTGATCGTCGCTTTCACGCCCAGACGATCGCTTGTGCGGACTGCGGACCCAGGCTGTCGGGGTCGATCGAGGCCGCGGCGGATGCTCTACTGGCCAAGAAAGTAGTCGCGATCAAGGGTATTGGCGGCTATCACCTGGCGTGCCGAGCCGATGACACAACCGCGGTGACAACGCTGCGTGATCGAAAAAACAGGCCCGCCAAGCCTTTTGCGGTGATGGTGGCCGATCTCGACGCCGCTCGATCGATCGCTGACGTCGATGACGCGGCTGCAGTCGTGTTGACCAATCCGGCGGCACCCATCGTGCTGGTACCCAAAAGAGGTACTGCCCTCAGCGATGCGGTGGCGCCAGGACTCGCCGACCTCGGCGTGATGCTGGCCTACTCGCCGTTGCACCATCTGCTGTTCGACCGCCTCGGGGCCATCCCGCTCGTGATGACCTCGGCCAACCAGGGCGGCTCGCCGATCGTCTACCGCGAGCAGGATCTGGATTGGATCTCCGGTCTGTTTGATGCGGTGCTGAGCCACGATCGACCGATCCATGTGCCATGCGAGGACTCGGTGATCACCATCGACGATCAGAGCCTCCAGTTGCCGCTGCGGCGTTCCCGAGGGTACGCGCCGCTGCCGGTCTCGGTGGCCGTCTCCGGTGCGGAGGTACTGCTGGCCACCGGTGGAGATCTGAAGACGACGTTCGCTCTGATGGCTGGCGCTACCGGCGGACGACGCCAGGCCCACCTGTCATCGCATCTGGGGGACATGTCGGATCCACGCACCCAGACCTGCTTCACCTCGGCGCTGGATCACCTGTCGTTCATGACCGACCAGCATCCTGACGTGATCGTCTGCGATATGCATCCCGGCTACGCCACTACCGCCTGGGCTCGCCGCGTAGCGGGCGGCCGGCCGGTGCTCGCAGTGCAGCACCACCATGCGCACGCCGTGTCGCTGCTGGCCGAACACCAGCGCCTGGACACCCCGATCATTGCGGTCGCCTACGACGGCACCGGGTACGGCCTTGACGGCACGGTCTGGGGCGGGGAACTGCTGGCCATCAACGATCCCGCGGAGTTCACGCGGGCCGGCCACCTGACGCCGTTCGCGTTGCCCGGGGGAGAGGGAGCGGTGCGCCAACCCGGCCGCATCGCCCTGGACCTGCTGACCCGGGCCGGGATCGAGTGGACACCCGACCTGCCGGCGGTGGCCGCGGTCGGCGAGGCCGGCCTGCATGTTCTGGGCCAGCAGATCCCGAGGGGCATCGGCTGCGTACCGACCACCAGCATGGGCCGACTCTTCGACGCCGTCGCCAGCCTGCTGGGTGTCTGCCAGCAGGTCAGCTACGAGGGCCAGGCGGCCGTCGAACTCGAGCACCTCGCCCGCCGGGGGCGGGACGCCAGGCTGGATTTTGCCGTGGACGGCGCGGTGATGGACCCGGCACCGGTGATCATTGGCATTGTCGAGGGGCTGCGTGCCGGCGTCGAACTCGCCGACCTGGCTGCTGGCTTTCACCAGGCGGTAATCCAGGCCACCGCCACCGCCGCCCGGCACTGTGCCGATGCGGCCGGTATCTCGGTGATCGGGCTGACCGGCGGGGTGTTCGCCAATCGGATCCTGCTGCAGGGTCTCCGCGAATCTCTGACCAACACTGGTTATGAAGTGCTGAGCCACCGTATCGTTCCCTGTAATGACGGGGGTCTGGCTCTTGGCCAGGCCACTATCGCCGCCGCTCTGCTTGATTCCAGGGCGGCCAAGGAAAGGAACGGCGTATGTGCCTCGGAATCCCCGGCAAGGTGATCGACATCTGGGAGGAGTCGGGCACCCGGATGTCAACCGTCGATTTCGGCGGCACCACCAAGACCGTGTGTCTGGCCTACCTGCCGGATATGGAGATCGGCGAGTACACGATCGTGCACGCGGGTTTCGCGCTCACCCGCCTCGATGAGGCCTCCGCCAACGAAACCCTGCAGATGTTCGCCGATCTCGGTTTCCTCGATGAGGAGCTGGCCGGAAGCGAAGGGCAGAGCAGCCGGGAGTCGGCGTGAAGTACCTCGACGAGTTCCGTGACCCCGTCGCCGCCAAGTCGCTCGTCGAGGCGATCCGGCGCAGCGCGACGCGGCCCTGGACGATCATGGAGGTTTGCGGCGGTCAGACCCACTCCATCATCCGCAACGGCATCGACCAATTGCTCGACGGTGCGGTTGAATTCATCCACGGGCCAGGCTGTCCGGTGTGTGTCACACCGTTAGAGATGATCGACCGTGCGTTGGAGATCGCATCCCGCGAGGACGTCATCTTCTGCTCATTCGGCGACATGCTGCGCGTCCCCGGCAGCAAGCAGGATCTGTTCAGCGTGCGGGCGCGTGGCGGGGACGTCCGGATCGTCTACTCGCCGCTCGACGCCACCCGGGTCGCGGCCGAGAACCCGGATAAGCAGGTGGTGTTTTTCGGAGTCGGATTCGAGACCACCGCACCGGCCAATGCCATGTCAGTGCTGCACGCCAAACGCCTTGGACTGAATAACTTCTCGTTATTGGTTTCCCATGTGCTGGTGCCGCCGGCGATGACGGCCATCCTCAGTGCGCCGATCAACCGGGTACAAGGCTTCCTTGCCGCCGGTCACGTGTGCACGGTGATGGGTACCGGCGAGTACGGCCCACTTGTCGAGAGGTTCAACGTCCCTATCGTCGTGACCGGATTCGAGCCGCTGGATCTGCTCGAAGGCGTGCGTCAACTGGTCGAGTTGATGGAGGCTGGCCGCGCCGAGTTGCGCAACGCGTACCCACGGGCGGTGACCGATATCGGGAACACCGTTGCCCAGCAGGCGCTCGCTGACGTATTCGTCGTCACCGACCGGCAGTGGCGCGGTATCGGGATGATCCCGCAATCCGGCTGGACGCTGTCACCTCTGTACGCGGAGTTCGATGCCGAACTGAAATTCGGTGTGGGGCATCTGGAGGTGCAGGAGTCCGCGGAGTGCCACGCCGGCGAGGTACTCCAGGGCCTGCTGAAGCCCAATGAGTGTCCGGCCTTCGGCACCACATGCACCCCGCGAAACCCATTGGGCGCCACAATGGTGTCTAGTGAGGGCGCCTGCGCGGCCTACTACCAGTTCCGTCGGCTCGAGACTTCTGCGAATGCCTGAGGCCGGCCAGGTCGATCCGTCGAACTGGGTGTGCCCATTGCCGCTGCGCGAGACCAAACGCATCGTAATGGGCCACGGTGGCGGCGGCATCCTGTCCGAGGAACTCATTGAGAACCTTTTCCTGCCCGCATTCGGATCCGCCGGCGGAGTATCCCGCGACTCAGCGCTACTGGACGTCACCGCTGGCCGGATCGCGCTGACAACCGACTCCTATGTCGTCAACCCGCTGTTTTTCCCGGGCGGCAATATCGGCCACCTCGCCGTCAACGGCACCATCAACGACCTTGCCTGCAGTGGTGCCCAACCGCTGGCGCTGACGGCCGGATTCATCATCGAAGAAGGACTGGAACTCGAGGTGCTCGGCGCCATCGCGCAAAGTATGGGTAAAGCGGCCACAGAGGCCGGGGTCGGCATAGTCACCGGTGATACCAAGGTCGTCGGAAAAGGCAGTGCCGACGGTCTTTTCATCAACACCGCCGGTGTCGGCGTGGTGCCCGACGGTGTGCACGTCGGACCTGAGCAGGCCCGCCCGGGTGACCACATCATTGTGTCCGGCAATATCGGCGAGCATGGTGTGGCGATCATGAGTGTGCGCGAGGGAATCGACTTCGGCACCACGGTGATGACCGACAGCACTCCACTGCACCAACTGGTCGCGGCGATGCTTGCATCTGTTGACGATCCGAATGTCATCCATGCCCTGCGTGATCCGACCCGTGGCGGGCTGGTTGCGGCGACCGTGGAGATCGCCCGCACCTCAGGTGTCGGTATCGAACTTGACGAGGCGAAGGTCCCGATACCCGAGGCGGTGGCCTCGGCATGCGGATTCCTGGGATTGGACCCGCTGCAGGTGGCCAACGAGGGAAAGTTGGTCGCCTTCGTCGACCCAGCGCACAGCGATGCGGTGCTGTGCGCCATGCGGGCCCGGCCGGAGGGTGCGGGCGCGGTGATCATCGGTCGTGCCGTGGCAGAGCATCCCGGCATGGTGGTCGCCCGCACCCCGTTCGGTACCACCCGCATCGTTGAACGTGAACTGGGCGAACAACTTCCGCGGATCTGCTGATGACCAACTCGCTGGACCGCTGTAGTCCGTGGTCGGCCCGGCTGCGGGCAGCCTTGACCGGCCCGGAGTGGCGGCGCTTGGGTGCGATGGCCGCTGTGATAATCGGGCTGCACGTGATCGGTTGGGTCACCCTGGTGTTCGTTGTAGCCCCACAACACTTCAGCCTTGGCGACAAAGCGCTAGGGGTCGGGGTCGGGTTGACCGCCTACACCCTGGGCATGCGGCACGCTTTCGACGCCGACCATATTGCGGCGATCGACAACACCACCCGCAAGCTGATGAACGACGGCCAACGCCCCCTAGGCGTGGGTTTCTTTTTCTCTCTGGGGCATTCGAGTGTGGTGTTCGCGCTGGCGCTGCTCTTGTCGGTCGGGGTCAAGGCTGTCGTCGGCTCCGTGCAGGATGACTCCTCAGCCCTGCACCACTACACCGGTTTGATCGGCACCACCGTCTCCGGGGTGTTCCTGTATCTGATCGCGATCATCAACATCGTCATCCTCGTCGGCATCGTGCGGGTCTTCACTCGGATGCGCCAGGGAGACTTCGACGAAGCCGCTCTCGAAGAACACCTCAACAACCGCGGCTTCCTCAACCGGTTTCTCGGCCGGTTCACCCGCTCGATCAGCAAGTCCTGGCAGATGTATCCACTCGGCGTCCTCTTCGGGCTGGGCTTCGACACCGCCACCGAGATCGCCCTGCTCGTGATCGCCGGCACCGGCGCAGCGGCCGGGCTGCCCTGGTACGCCATCTTGTGCCTGCCGGTGCTCTTCGCCGCCGGCATGAGCCTGCTGGACACCCTGGATGGCTCCTTCATGAACTTCGCCTACGGATGGGCGTTCTCCCAGCCCGTGCGCAAGGTCTACTACAACATCGTTGTTACCGGACTGTCGGTAGCCGTCGCCCTGATCATCGGCACCATCGAACTGCTCGGTCTGTTCGCTGACCAGTTCGGCTGGTCCGGCGGGATCTGGGACTGGATCGGCGGCATCGACCTCAACACCATCGGGTTTTTCATCGTCGGCATGTTCATCCTCACTTTGGCTGCTGCGATGTTGGTGTGGAGATACGGCCGCATCGAAGACAGGTGGAACACCCGGGGCTGGCAAGGGGCTGGGAACCGACAAAATTGGTGACGAAATCCTCTTCGATTCCTGTTCCCATTCCGGGACTGTGACGGTAATCTCAATCCGCCTTTAACTGCTCGTCAAGCAATCCCGTCCGCGCACGGGGTTCCATTTTGAGAGGGGTTCGCCCATGGCTTCTGTTCTGTGGTTCCAGGGAGGGGCGTGCAGTGGCAACACCATGTCGTTCCTCAACGCCGACGAACCCAACGTCGTCGATCTGATCGTCGACTTCGGTCTCGAGGTCATCTGGCACCCGTCACTGGGTCTGGAACTGGGCAATCAGGCGCAGAAGATCTTCCGGGACTGCGCCTCCGGCGCGCGACCGATGGACGTCTTCGTCTTCGAGGGCACGGTCATCGAGGGGCCCAACGGGACCGGACGGATGGACATGTTCGCCGACCGCCCGATGAAGGACTGGGTCGCCGAGATGGCCGCCCAGGCCGGCATCGTCGTCGCCATCGGCGACTGCGCCTGCTGGGGCGGCATCCCGGCGATGGAGCCCAACCCGTCCGGTTCGACTGGCCTGCAGTTCCACAAGCGCAACAAGGGCGGATTCCTGGGCCCCGACTTCCGGTCGAAAGCCGGCCTGCCGGTCATCAACATTCCCGGCTGCCCGGCGCACCCGGACTGGATCACCCAGATCCTGGTCGCGCTGGCCACCGGACGCACCGGCGACATCTCCCTCGATGATCTGCAGCGGCCGGAGACCTTCTTCAAGACCTTCACCCAGACCGGCTGCACCCGCGTGCAGTTCTACGAATACAAGCAGTCCACGATGTCCTTCGGTGAGGGCACCCGCACCGGCTGCCTGTTCTACGAGTTCGGCTGCCGCGGCCCGATGACGCACTCGCCGTGCAACCGAATCCTGTGGAACCGCCAGTCGTCGAAGACCCGCGCCGGCCAGCCCTGCTACGGCTGCACCGAACCGGAGTTCCCGCACTTCGACCTCGCCCCCGGGACGGTGTTCAAGACTCAAAAGATCGCCGGGGTGATCCCGAAAGAAGTGGGCACCGGCGCCAAGAAGCTGAGCTATATGGCACACGCCGCAGCGGCCCGCCTGGCCGCGCCGGACTGGTCCAAAGAAGACATGTTCGTGGTCTGAGCCACGCCGCCGACCACACCCCGACCTGAAAACTCTGGAGGACTTACCCCAATGACATCCATGGATCTCCACGTCAGCCCACTCGGACGCGTCGAGGGTGACCTCGACGTCCGGGTCACCATCGAGGACGGCGTCGTCACCTCGGCCTGGACCGAGGCCGCGATGTTCCGCGGCTTCGAGATCATCCTGCGCGGCAAGGACCCGCAGGCCGGCCTCATCGTGTGTCCGCGCATCTGCGGTATCTGCGGTGGCAGCCACCTGTACAAGTCGGCCTACGCCCTGGACGTCGCATGGAAGACCACCATGCCGTCCAACGCGACGCTGGTGCGCAATATCGCCCAGGGCTGCGAGACCCTGCAGTCCATCCCGCGGTACTACTACGCGCTGTTCGCCATTGACCTCACGAACAAGAACTACGCCAAGTCGTCCATGTACGACGAGGCCGTCCGCCGTCACGCGCCGTATGTGGGCACCAGCTACCAGAAAGGTGTGGTGCTCTCCCAGAAGCCGGTCGAGGTCTACGCGATCTTCGGCGGGCAGTGGCCGCACTCCAGCTTCATGGTGCCCGGCGGTGTGATGGGCGCGCCGACGCTGTCGGATGTCACCCGTTCGATCGCGATCCTGGAGAACTGGAAGGACAACTGGCTGGAGTCTGACCTGCTCGGCTGCAGTGTCGACCGCTGGCTGGAGAACAAGAGCTGGGCCGACGTGCTGGCCTGGGTCGATGAGAACGAGTCGCAGCGCAACTCTGACATGGGTTTCTTCATCCGCTACTCAATGGACATCGGCCTGGATTCCTACGGCAAGGGCGTGGGCAACTACCTGGCCACCGGTACCTACTTCGACCCGGCGCTGTACAGCCACCCGACCATCGAGGGTCGCAACAAGGCACTGATCGGTCGCAGCGGCGTCTTCGCCGGCGGCCAGTTCATGGAGTTCGATCAGGCCAACGTGCGCGAGGATGTCACGCACTCCTTCTACGAGGGCAGCCGGCCGCTGCACCCGTTTGAGGGCGAGACCATCCCCGTCGATCCGGCCAAGGGCAAGGACCAGGGCAAGTACAGCTGGGCCAAGTCGCCCCGCTACCTGATCGACGGTATGGGCGACGTGCCGCTGGAGGCCGGGCCGCTGGCCCGCCGGATGGCCGCCGCCGCCCCGAACGCCGCGCCGCACCAGGACAACGACCCGCTATTCCTCGACATCTACAACACGATCGGACCCAGCGTCATGGTCCGTCAGCTGGCCCGCCTGCACGAGGCGGCCAAGTACTACAAGTGGGTGCGGGGCTGGTTGGACCAGCTTGAGCTCAAGGAGAGCTTCTACAGCAAGCCCACCGAGTACGCCGACGGCAAGGGATTCGGCTCCACCGAGGCGGCGCGCGGATCGCTCTCGGACTGGATCGTGCTGGAGAACAACAAGATCAAGAACTACCAGGTGGTCACGCCGACGGCATGGAACATCGGCCCGCGCGACTCCCACGGTGCGCTGGGCCCGATGGAGACCGCTCTCGTTGGCTCGCCGATCATCGATCCCGAAGACCCGGTCGAACTCGGGCATGTGGCCCGCAGCTTCGACTCCTGCCTGGTCTGCACGGTGCACGCCTACGACGGCAAGACAGGTCGGGAGCTGTCGAAGTTCGTCATCAACGGAATGGTGTGACCAGGGAGGTCACACCTGATCGGACCAGTGTGAGTTCGCACGACTCCGAACTCGATCTGGAACCGCCGGGCTGTGCGGTTCTGGTGGTGGGATGCGGCAATCTGCTGCGCGGTGACGACGGGGTAGGCCCCGTTCTGATCCGCCACCTCTGGGACCGCGGAGTGCCCGACGGCGCCCGACTGGTAGACGGCGGCACCGCCGGCATGGACGTCGGTTTCCAGATGCGCGGGGCGCAGCGGGTGGTCATCGTCGACGCCTGTGTGACCCGGGATTCCGATGGCGACGACGGCGCCGTCCCCGGAACGATGTACCGGTTGCCGGGGGAGGAGCTGACCGATCTTCCTCCGCTGCAGGGTCTGCACACGCATTCCTTCCGGTGGGATCACGCCATCCCGTTCGCTCGCTGGGCGCTGGGCGACGCATGCCCCACCGACATCACGGTGTTCCTGATCGAGGTGGCCGCCATGGAGATGGGCGCGGAACTCTCCGATCCGGTCGCCGCGGCGATGGAGCAGGTGATCGCCATGATCGAAGCCGATTTCCTGGCTCCGCTGCGCCCGCAGACCGCCGCAGAGGCCAGTGTGGAACTAAGCGAAGATGGCTACCTGCGGATGGCGGCCGCGCTGGCCGCCGGGCGATTCCCGTCCGATGCGCTGGCGGCGGTTCCTCGCGACGGCGAACTGTGGCTGTTCCCGCTGCGCGGGCCCAGCAGCGGCGGTCTGCTGCTCAAACAGCGCAACCCGGCTGGCGACCGTGCCGTGCTGGTGCACGAGGTTCTCGATGACGGTTTCCGGGCGGGCGTCTATGCGGCATTCTGGGACGATGAGCACAAGGCTCTCCGGATCCCTCTTGCGCCCCCGGAGCCGTCGACGCAGTGATGCCCATGGCTGACGAGCGCCGAACCTCCACCGACCATGCATTAGACGTGCAGACGGTCGTTGTCAAGGAGCGCGGCCGATGGTTCGTCGAGATCATCGTGGTCTTCGCCGACGGAGTGGTCCGCAAGAGGATCCACAGCCATGCCACCCGGGCCCGCGCCGAACTAGCCGCCGATCTGATCCGCCGGACCGCCGATCGCGATATCGGCCGCGGCCCGGTGCACGGATGATGGGCGGCGATTCGTCAGTGATAACGACACAAGGAGAGCTGTGACCGACGTTCTGGATCCGGCGGTGCTGGCGGTCCGTCCCCAGCCGTTGGGTGCCTTTCCGCTGCCCCTGGGGTATCTGCTGATCCCGGCGTCACCGGATACCGAGCACGCCCGTGTCGCGCTGCTGTCCGGCCGGCTGCCCGACTGGCCGGACTCGCTGCGGGCCCACGAGTTGGCGCTGGCCGGCGATCGCGACGGCGCGCTGGCCGCGCTGCAGGGTGACGACCCGATCACCCGCTATAACCGCTTCGTCATGGACCCTGACGGCTCCGATCCGGCTGAGTTACGTTCGGGCTTGGGTGAATTCGCCTGTCTGGTCGATGTGGTGCTGTTCGCCCTCGGCCGCAGTGACACCGCACCGGAACTAGGTGATGCGACCGGCGAACTGGCGGCGACCGTGCTGTCGGTGCAGGCAAGCGGTGCACTGCAGGACGGTGACGCCGAGGCGGCGATGACCTTGCTGGACCGGGCCGCCGAGCAGGCCGCCGGTGTGTCCGAGCCGTTGCGCGGTGTGCTGCTCGGCGCGGCGGCCTCGATTTGCGACGGATCCGACGCGGTCACCCGATTCGAGGGCGCGTTGCGTGCCCTCGACGATGCCGAGGATCTGCGACTGGCCCGTGCGGAGCTTCATCTGGCATTGGCGGGGCTGCTGCACGAACAGGCGATTGATCGCCCGGATCTGCTTAATCGCGCTGTGCCGCATTACCATTCGGCGCTGCAGCTGGTGTGGCGGGAGGAGGCGCCGCTGCTGTGGGCCTCGGCGCACGCCAATCTTGCGGCGGCCTATCTGACCATGCCGATGACCGAGGCGTCCGGCCAGCTGCGACTGGGTGTGGCCGCGCAGTCGCTGCGCTCGGCGCTGAAGGTCTATACGCCCGAGGACTATCCGGAGGAGTGGGCCAGCGTGCAGCTGAACCTGGCCAACTCGCTGGTCTACACCCCGTCGAGCCATCAGGCCGACAACCTGGTTGAGGCGGTCAACCTCTACGAGGCGGTGCTGACCGCCCGCGACCGCGATACCGATCCGCTGGGCCGCGCGCGGGTTCTGGCCAACCAGGGCAACGTGCTGGCCCATCTCGCCGACTTCGATCAGGCCAAGGCCAAGCTGTACGAGGCGCGCTTTTTGTTCGAGGAACTCGGCGATCACGACTCGATGCGCACGGTGCGCGGTGTGCTCGACGAGATCTCCCGTCAGCAGGCGCTCGACCGGACCGATGCGGACGGACAGTGATGGGTAAAGACGACGACATGAGCGATCCGACATTCGATGATCTTGCCAAGCGGGTCGATGATGCGGTGAACGCACTCGAGGATCTCGAACCGGCGGCGCGGAAGGTTGCCGAGGAGTTGCAGGGAGCTGTCGAGGCCATCCACAAAGCCGGACTGGTGACCATCGTGCGCCGGTTGCGCGCCGAGGACGCCACCCGCCCGGCCCTGTTTGAACTCGCCGCCGACCCTGCCGTCCACCTGCTGTTGTCGCTGCACGGGATCGTGCGCCCGGACCCGGTGACGCACGCCAACCAGGTACTCGAATCGGTACGCCCACAACTGCACAGCCACGGCGGCGATGTGTCGCTGGTGCGGGTGGAGGACGGAACGGCCTTCGTCCGACTCGAGGGCGCGTGCAACGGATGTTCGATGTCCTCGGTGACGCTACGAAACCTGGTCGAGGAGGCTCTGGTGGCCGAGGTTCCGGCCGTCACCGCCGTGCAGGTGGTGGCCGACCAACCCAGCCCCACGCTGATCCCACTGGAGTCGCTGCGCATCGGCAGAGATCCGGCTAGTGAGGGGTGGGCGAAGGTGGGGCCCGCTGCCGGCATCGCCGTCGACGATCTCACCGCGGTGTCCCTGACGGGTGACGGTGGTCGGCCGACCGATGTGCTCATTGTCAACGTCGGCCAGCGGCTTTCGGCCTACCGCAACGAATGCGCGCACGAGGCGCTGCCGCTGACCGATGCGATGCTCGACCTGAGCAACGGCACGCTGACCTGTCCGTGGCACGGATTCTGTTTCGACGCAAGCTCGGGGGAGTGCCTCAGCGCGCCGGGTGCCCAGTTGGAACAGTTGCCGCTGCGGATCGATGACGGTGACGTCTGGGTGCGTGTGGCGCAGTGATCCCCCGCGCAGTGATCAACGCATGAGCCGATACACCGTCCGGCACAACATCAGCAATGTCGGCACCCGGCCCGATGTGGTTCCGGAGGTGGATCTTCGCGACGGCTGGCGACCGGAGGTGTGGCTGGGCGCGCCCGCGCCGGGCGGACTGGCGCTGCCTGCCGCGAATCCGTCGATGGCGTGGATGTACTCACCGCGCGGGGTGTACTTGAGCAATACGGGGGGCTCCGAACATGTGGTGGTGGCCGATTCCGGCAATCACCGAGTGCTGATCTGGCACGGCATTCCCAGCGGCGACGAGCAACCTGCCGACGTGGTGCTCGGACAGCCCGACGGCGAGACCGAAGGCCCGGCCGCGGGCGGACGCGGACCCGAACGCGGGATGCACCTGCCGACCGGAGTGCTCATCCATGACGGCCGCCTGGTCGTCGCCGACGCATGGCACCACCGCATCCTGGTGTGGAACACCGTGCCGCAGAACAGCGACACTGCACCCGACATCGTCATCGGCCAGTCCGACTCCGTTTCGGTCGAGCCCAACCGCGGCGGCGAGTGCTCGGCGTCGAGCATGTACTGGCCGTTCGGCATCGCCGTGGTCGGCTCGTCGTTCTGGGTCGCCGACACCGGAAACCGCCGGGTTCTCGGCTGGCGCAACGGGATTCCCGACGCGAACCAACCCGCCGACGTCATCCTGGGCCAGCCCGACGGATCGTCGAACTCGGAGAACCGCGGCGGCGATGCCGGCCCGGCCAGCTTCCGGTGGGCGCACGACATCGCCGGGAATGAGGACCTGCTCCTGATTGCCGACGCCGGCGATCACCGGGTGCTGGGCTGGTCTCCGCACCCCGACGCCGACCGCGACGCCGACCTCGTCATTGGCCAAGGGGATTTCACCGGTTCTGAGGAATGGCCCTACGGCCCGCACACAGGAGATCGCTTCCGGTTCCCGTACGCGCTGTCCCTCGACGGCGGGCGGTTGGCGATGGCCGACACCGCCAACAACCGCGTCCTGCTGTGGGACGACGTGCCTGACGGCCCCATCTGCCGCGGTGCCGACCATGTATTGGCGCAACCTGATTTCGGATCCAACGGCGAGAACCGGTGGACCTCGGTGCAGCACGACACCCTGTGCTGGCCCTATGGGTTGTCGCTGCGCGGCGATACGTTGGCCGTCGCCGATTCCGGAAACAACAGGGTCATGCTGTGGCGGCGAACGGGTGCCCCATGAGGCCCCGGATCGTGCAGACCGATGAGCAGATCGGCTTCTACTGGGCGACTCCGGCGGGGGTGCCGACCTCGCTGCAGGCGTTGGTGATTGACGATGAGGAACCCGATCGCCTGGTTGCCACCCACCTCGAAGCACTCGATGACGCGCTGATCATTGCGGCCGGTAGGTTCGGCGAGATCCTCGGCGGCGGCCGCGGGCCGCGGGATTCAGCCGAACGCGACGAACTTCTGGAACTACACCGGACCCTGGATCGGTTGTGTTTCGAGTATGCCGCCGCGCTGGAAACCACTGGACTGTCCGCGGATCTACGGGCAGGCAAGATCGTCGGCACTGCGACACTGTTCTCTATTCTGGCTCGCCAGCCTCTGGGACTGCTCGGACCGGCGCCACTGGACGGCGAGTTGGACGACCCAAACCTCGGTGTGGTCGGCGGATACGGCGAGATGCATCAGGTCGATGCGGCTAAACCGTGGAAAGGCGGCCGTTGGGTGGTCAGAACCGAAGCCGGCCAACGCTTTCCGCTGACTCTGTCGATGATGATGTTCGACAGTTCCGGGGTGAACAAGGAAGCCGCCCGCACCGAGCACCGCGATGCCCTCCAATCGGTAGTGACGGCATCGCGATCCTCGGATGCCGATCCGTTGACCGTGGCGTGCGCACTGGACTGGCTGCTGTACGACTGGCTGATGGCCCACCGCGACGGCCCCGACAGCGCCGAGATCGTCTTCCCCAAAGGCTATGAGGGGGAGGCGGCCCTGGTAGTCACCGCGGCTGCTGCCTCGGTGGCTGCACGTGCGACATTCGACCCCGGGCTGGTGCTCACCGGATTTCGGAATTAGTGGCAGGGCAGATGGCGATCACCGGGGTAGGCCGGAGTCCTACGGTACTTACTGCGAGATATGCGGTACTTACTCGGACTTACTTGGTGTAATCCGCAGAGAGTTTCTCGTGTATTTCGGCAGAGTCTGACGACAATCCCGACGACAACGCTGACGACACCCGCTCCTTAGACGGCGGCGCCTACAAGGCCTTCCTGATGAAGCCTTGCCTTTTCAGGGACACGCGCCTGTTCCTGGCAGTGTGGGGGTCAGGGGTTCGAGTCCCCTTAGCTCCACCAGGAAAGATGACCTCTTTTGCGGCTGCTGAATGCCGGTGTGACGACAGTTCTGACGACAGCTACCGCGGTGGGTCGGTCTGTAGGGGATCTGCAATTAGGTACTGCCTAAGTGCAAAAAATCATCGGCGATAGTTAACGTGTTGACACCTGTCAAAGTCTCACTTCAGCGTGCATATGATCGCCTAACCAGGATGCGACAGAGGGTTCGAATCCTCCCGCCGCACAATTGGTTTGATGTGCGTAAACGCAGCTAGCGGGCTAGCAAAAGGTCTTCTACGACCTACCTTCGGTGCCGCTTGAGCACGTTTTGAGCACACTTGATTGTGAGTACCTGGCATGGAGGGCCTCTGATACCGCGTCCAGATCTGTGTCGAACAGGTCTGCATAGGTATCCAACGTCATCTTTGCTGAGGTGTGGTCGAGAATGCGCTGCAATGCAAGAATATGGACGCTGGCAGGCCGGGCCGGAATCCGCAGGTGTAACCATTCAGGATGGCCACGCAGCAGTCCACCCATACGGGCCGTTACAGGGGTGCCACCGCGACGGCTATCTGGGGATCAGCCAGCCGGGTCGGCCGGCGATGCCGGGGGTGCCGTTGGAAGCGCCGCCGGTGCCGCCTCGGCCGATCGCACCGGCGTTACCGCCGTTCCCGCCGTCGCCGCTGTCACGGATGGGGTCGGTGGTGGGGTTGGAGATGGACAGGCCGCCGATGCCGTCCCGGGCTTCGGTGCCGGCGTAGATGGTGTCGCCGACGACGTACACCGCCTGTATGTCGTTGCTGCCCAGTCCGTTTTCAATCGTGTAGTTGGTGAAGTGCGTTCCGCCGTCCGTTGAAATACTCAGGCCGCCGACCCCTAAGTAGGGATAGGTGGCGGCGTAGATGGTGTCCCCGACGACGTACACCGCCTGTACGTCGTTGCTGCCCAGTCCGTTTTTGATGGTGTAGTTGTCGAAGTGGGTTCCACCGTTGGGGGAAATGCTCAACCCGCCGTCGGTGGCGGCGTAGATGGTGTCCCCGACGGCACACACCGCCATCACGTAGTTGCTGCCTAGTCCGTTGGCGGTGGTGTACTGGTCGAAGTGGGTTCCGCCGTCGGTGGAGATGCTCAGGGCGAACGTGCCGGCGGCGTAAATGGTGTTGCCCTGGGCGTACACCCCCAGCACGGTAATGTCGTGGCCGTCGAGCCCGTTGGCCGCGCCGTAGTTGGTGATGTGCGTTCCGCCATCGGTGTAAACATTTACACCGGCGTTGGTGCCCGCGTACACGGTGTCCCCGATGCCGTACAGCCCGTATAAATAGTCGGTGAGTTGGTTGCCGGTGGTGTAGTTGGTTAAGTGCGTTCCGCCCTCGGTTGCGACGAGCAGGCCGTTGCCGGTGGCGACGTAGATGGTGTCCCCGAAGGCGTACACCCCGTACGCGCCCTTGTAGTCGAGTTCTTTGGCGTCGATGAGGGTGTCGAAGTGCGTTCCACCGTCCGTGGAGATGCTCACCCCGCCGCCGGTGGCGGCGTAGATGGTGTCCCCGACGGCGTACACCCCCCTTACGGTGTTCTCGTACAGCCCGTTGGCGGTGGTGTAGTTGGTGAACGACAGAACCGCGCCAATCACCGATACCGTGGTACTGCCGGAGTTGGTGACGTAGACGTGGGAGCCGTCCTGGCTGACCACGATCGCTTTCGGGTCGTTACCGACAGTGAAGGGTTTGCCGATCACCTGGTTGAAGGTGCTACTGGTGGGGTTGGTGTCGATCACCGACACCGAGTTGTCGCTTTGGTTGGTGATGTAGGCGCGGGTGCCGTCGGGAGTGATGGCCACCCCGGCCGGGGTCGTGCCGACGGTGATGGGGTTGCCGATCACCTGGTTGAAGGTGCTACTGGTGGGGTTGGTGTCGATCACCGACACCGAGTTGTCGCTTTGGTTGGTGATGTAGGCGCGGGTGCCGTCCGGGGTGACAGCGATCCCGCCACCGTTATCGGTGCCACCCCGGACGGCGATGGGGTCGCCGATCACCTGATTGAAGGTGCCACTTGCAGGGTTGGTGTCTATCACCGCCACTGTGCCGTCGCCCCGGTTGGTGACGTAGGCGCGGGTGCCGTCCGGAGTGAGAGCGATACCCGACGGGCCCGAGCCGGTACCGATAGTGGCAGTCGCGGTGTTGTTGAAGGTGTTGATCGCCGATACCGAACCGCCGCCGTTGTTGGTGACGTAGACGTAGCTGCCGTTTTGGGTGACCGCCAGACCCGTCGGGGCGAGACCGACCGTGATGGTTCCGAGCGCCAGTTTGGTGTCGATGTCAATCACCGACACCGTTCCGGAGTCGTAGTTGGTGACGTATAGATAGGGAAGTTTCGGGTGTACCGCCACCGCGGTCGGCAAGCTCAGGCCGACGTTCGCGATCGTGTCGATCACTTGATCGAAGGTGCTACTAGCGGGGTTGGTGTCGATCACCGACACCGTGTTGTCACCGCGATTGGCGACGTAGGCGCCGACGCCGTCCGGGGACAGAGCCATCCCGGTTGGGTTGAGGCCCACGGTGACGGTCGTTGTCACGGCGCCGGCGCCGGTCGCGCTGACGCCCCCGGTGCCGCCGTTGCCCCACAGTGAAGCAGCTCCGGCATTGCCGCCGTTACCGCCCCGTCCCGCTGAACCGGGCAGAGCAGCGCCACCGATGCCGCCGTCACCAAGGAGCATTCCGCCAGCGCCACCGTTGCCGCCACTGGTGACGGTGATCCCGGCACCGCCGGCACCGCCGTGGCCGACCCAGCCCGCGTTCCCGCCCGCACCACCGTTGAAGCCGTCACCGCCGTTACCGAGAATGCCGCCGTTACCGCCGACACACGAACCCGTCGGACAGGTAGCGGCGTCGTAGGAGAACCCATTGCCCGCCAGAATGCCGCCCTTGGGATGGTCGGCGGTGCCGTTACCGACGAAGGCCCGCAGGATGCTGCCGGGCTGCCAGGTCGCCGAGGCAGACGGGCTGACTGCCGCAACCACCCGAGCACCTGGGGACGCCGCGACCACCGACGCTCGACGATTCTGACCCGTTGCCCGTACTGCCACTGCCGGATGAGAACCTGACACAACCGCCGGTGCCGTCGTTGTCTTAGCAGCAGTCCGACTTGCCGCCGAAGTCCGTTGCGCCGCAGCGCGGACAGGGCCGGCCGCAACACCGCGGCCCGCATGACCCGCCGACGACAAATCCGCACTGTCGGCGTGGGCCACCCCGGCCCCGCCAGCCATCGCCGCCCACACACCCACACCCAACGCGCCGGCACCCAACCAGGCGTAGGGCACACGGGGACGGCGCGTGCCCGCACGCCGAGTGGTGTTTGTGGGAGTTGTTGCCGAACCGGTGCGCTGACGGTAGACGAACTGAACAAAATGGATTGCAACCATGACCGGGGCTCCCCACCGATTCGCTTGCGCGCAGGGGAGAGGCCGTCAGTGTTGACGAGCAGTTCGGCTACGTAGATGCCTATTACAACACACCAAAAACCTATACCGCAGCTATTTTCACGAAAAAAGATTTACGCCGCAGCCTGGCACTAGTCCGGTGCTGAACGCTATCCGGCAAAACAAGGGCGACTCCTAATGTCACTACCGGGACTAGCTGTCGCGTTTTGAGTGACCGGCGGTATATCGCGAGCGCCAGGGCGGTCTCTTGGATAAGTCGGGAATCGTCCCCCCGTATTCGCGGAGCATCCGTTTGATGATGCCGGCCTCGTCGGGCTCGAAGCGGCTGCCAGGTAGCTGATGTGGGTACGAATCCCTCCGCCACCGCCATCAGTACCGGGCCGGGTGCGTAGTCGGCGTTGAGACCCAGCACTTTTTGGGCTGCAGCGCGTTGCGCTACTGCAGACGCGCCAGCACGCTGGCGGAGTCGGTGATCGTGATAAGCGGACCGTACAGCGCCATCACGTCGAGGGCGCGCTGATAGTTAGCATCCGTTGACCCCGCGGACGCGTCGGCCACCACGCTCACCCGCACCCCCGCGTCAGCCGCCGCGAGCGCAGTCGACAGCACGCAGCAGTCTGTCGCGATCCCGGTGAGGACCATCTCCGAGCTGTCGCCGAGGGCCCGTTCCAGCCCCGCGCCCCACTTGCGAAACGTCGTCTCGGTGACGGTCGTACGAGCAGTTTCGCCGAACGGCGCGACCAGGTCGTAGATCGGGTCGGATTCGGCGACCAGAGCAAAGGGCCATTCCTGGTAGAAGGAGACTCATGCCCCCACTGGATGCGCGGGGGCGACGAAACGGGTGAAGATAACCCGGTCGCCGAACGCCGGCAGCATGTGTTCGATCACCGCCGCCGCGTCCGCAAACTTCGGCGTGAACCACCCACTTGAGGGGCTGGTGAAGACGTTTTGCATGTCGATGGCGACCAGGGTGGGGGCTCCGGTTCCGGACCCGGTCAGGCGAACCCTGTCGAGTCGTTGGCCAGCCTGCCGATCGGGTCCGCCGAATGCGGCGGCAAGACTGGATGCGGTGGCTGTCACCGCCCCGGCCGCAGCGATAGAGGCAAGTACGCGGCGTCGCGGAAGGTCTCGTTGCGAACCTGCGTGGTCCATGGTCGTATGCCTGTCAGGTCAGTGCTTCACAACCGCGCAAATTAGACCGTCTCAATTCTTGTATGCGAGATACCCCGTATAAAGCAGATCTCGCAGCGAGCCCTGGACCGGAACTCCGGAGGCATCGAATTCGTCCGTATAGATGACGTATTGGATTCCACCGCCGTATTGCCCGAAGCCGGGCGCCGTCTGTGACTGCTCGATGCGCCATCCAGGGGGAAGGGCCGCGGGGTCTGCAACCACGAACTCGACGTACGGTTGGACCTGGAGGGCCGGGGGGATTGATATCAGCGCGAAATTCGTGTTGTCCGGCGCCAGGAAACTGCCGAACGGATCCTGCCACGCGGCCAGAGCAAATCCCGTGGGCAGTGCGACGCTGTCAACCACGGTGCCGTACACCCAGTACGGGTTCGGGTATCCATAGTTGGAACCCTCAACAAATTCACCCTGACCATCTTGGGCTACCCCGGTTGCACTGTAGAAGAGCGCCGGATCCGCGGTAGCGATGCGTGGGAAGTAGCCGTTTTCATCGGGGCCGTACGTCGGGATGTATCCGTCGAAGTTCGCAGAATCCAGCGGCAGTGCCTGAGCCCCGTTCCCGGCGCGACCCACAAACAGTCCGCCGTTGCCGCCGCGGCCGCCGGTTCCGCCGAGCTCGGTTACTGAGCATGTCGGGCTTCCTGTGGTGCAAACAACAGTCCCGGGGCCACCGTTGCCGCCGCGGCCGCCGGAGCCGAAGAACAGCCCGCCGTTGCCGCCCCGTCCGCCGGTCGCGCCGGTGGTCGCAGCACCGCCGGCCCCGCCGTTGCCGAAGAGCAGCCCGCCGTTACCACCCTTGCCGCCGGGCAAGCCCGGGGTCGTTCCTGTGGGAACGTCAGTGGGGTTGGCGTTGCCGCCATTGCCCATCAGGGCTGCCGAGCCGCCATTGCCGCCGCCCCAGCCGTTGCCACCGTTGCCGTAGAGGAGTCCGGCGTGGCCACCGGCGCACCCGCCCTGCGGGCAGGTGATGGCGTCGTAACTGAAACCGTTGCCTACCAGCAGCCCTGCATCGGGATGCGTCAGGGTGCCGTTCGAGACGAAGACCGAGACCAGCGGCTGCAAGCCCAAAGCTGAGCCGGACGTGGACTCGTATCCGAGATATCCGGTCGTGAGCAACTGCTCTATGGTTCCCATGATCGGATTACCAGCCTCATCCGTGCTACCTGTGTAGACGACGTATTGGATTCCTTCGCCCGTTTGGCCGAAGCCGGGTGCCGCCAGGGACTTTTCGATGCGCCATCCGGGGGGAAGGGCCCCGGGATCTTTGACGACGTACTTGGCGTACGGCACGAGTTGGGTGTACGGAGGAACCACTACCGTCGCGAAATTCGCGTTGTCTGGCGCTAGGAAACTGTCGTCCGGGTAGCCCCACCGGGTGACAACAGTTCCCTCGGCTAGTGCGAAGCTGTCAACCACGCTGCCGTAGATGTAGTACGGGTTTGGGTATCCGCCGTTTGAACCGGAAACCTCTTTGGCTTTGCCGTCTGCGGCGTTAATCGCGGTTGCGCTGTATTCGAGGGTCGGGTCCGCCGCAGGGACGGGTGCGAAATATCCGCCGGCGGGGTAGGTCTGGGTGTATCCGGCAAAGGTCGAAGAGTCCAGCGGCAGGGCCTGAAACCCGTTCTCGGCCCAACCCATAAACAACCCGCCGCTACCGCCGCGACCGGCAGTTCCGCCGAGAGTGTTCACTGTGCAGCCGTTGGTTTTCTCACTGCACGTGGTAGCCCCGGGGCCGCCGTCCCCGCCGCGCCCGCCGGAACCGAAGAACAGGCCACCGTTGCCGCCCCTACCGCCGGTCGCGCCGGTGGTCGCAGGACCGCCGCTCCCGCCGTTGCCGAAGAGCAGCCCGCCGTTACCGCCGTTGCCGCCGGGCAAACCCGGGGTATATCTGATGACCGAATATGGCCGGGTGGTGGGGCTAGCGTCGCCGCCGTTGCCGATCAGGCCTGCTGAGCCGCCGTTGCCGCCGCCCCAGCCGTTGCCGCCGTTGCCGTAGAGGAGTCCGCTGCGGCCACCGTTGCACCCACCGTCCGGGCAGGTGTCGGCGTTGTAACTGAATCCGTTGCCGATCATTAGCCCTGCGTCAGGATGGGTCAGGCTGCCGTCGGAGATGAAGAGCGAGTAGACCGATCCCGGCTGCCAGCCCACCGCCGCACTGGTCGGTGATGGCGTTGACACGGAAGCGGCAGCACGTAATGCGCGGTACGGCGTCGAGGGCGTGAGCACCGCCGCCGGGGTGGAAGTTGCCGACCGGACCGGAGAAACCGAACGGCGATTGGGCGCGGCACGGGTGGCCGAGTCAGCTCGCGGCGAGCTCCCGGCGATTCCGGACGGGGTCGTGCTGCCGATCCGCGTCCCATGACTGGGACTACCGGTTGCATCGCCGCTGTCGGCGTGAGCAACTGCAGCACCAGTCAGTACTGCGGCACCCACGGCCACGCTGAACGCGCCGGCCTCCAACCAGGCCGATACCCGAATCGTGCGGCTCCGCCTAACCCCCGTCCAGTCGCCTGAAGTGCAATCCTTAACTCGGCGTTGACAATTCATGAATTTCCCCAACCCTACGTGGAGGACTGTAGTCCTCCTACGTTGAGCAGAGGGTAACCCATCGCGGCTCATAAGTGGGCTGTATGGGCTGCGGGATTGACGACGAACTCATAGTGGGCTGGCGGCCGGCCGCGGACCGCGGTGGGCAGCATGGGTCGACGATCTGCATGGTGTCGTGCAGGTCCTCATCGAACAGTGGGGGCTGCGCCCCGACGGTGATCCCATCCACGGTCACTGCTTACTCGTCCTGCCGGTTCTCACCGCCGAGGGTGCTGCTGCCATGCTCAAGATCGGCTTTCCCGAAGAGGAATCCGAACATGAGCACCTGGTACTGCAGCGCTGGGGCGGCAATGGCGCGGTGCGTCTGCTCAGCGCCGACCCGCACCATCGCGGGCTGCTGCTGGAGCGGCTGCATTCCACCGATTTCAGTACCGTCTCCGATGCGGAGGCATGCGTCGTCGTCGCTGATCTGTGCCGCCGCATTCATGTTCCCGCGCTACCGCAACTGCGTCCGCTGTCGTTGTATGTCGATCGGTGGACCGCCGACCGGACGGTGACCGATCGGGTGATCCACACCGATCTGCACTACAACAACGTTCTGGGCGGCAACGTTGTGGGCGGCAACGTTCTGGCGGCCGAGCGCGAGCCATGGCTGGTGATCGACCGCAAACCGGTCAACGGCGATCCGTACTACGAGATCGCGCCGAGGTTGTGGAACCGGTGAGACGAGATCGCCGGTGACGTCCGCGAGGGGGTACGCCGCCGCTTCTGGATGATGATCGACGCTGCCGGATTCGATGAGCAACGGGCACGGGACTGGGTGATCGTGCGGATGGTGCACAACGCGACATGGGCATGGATTGACGATCCGGAGTCTGATCCGTCCCAGCTGACCCGATGTATCGCTATCGCGAAGGCGGTTCAGGACTGAATCGTCTGGGGGAAGCGCTCAGGCCTCGAGCCGGGCGCGAACAGCATCCAGTCGGCGCCGCAAGTCCGCCTCGTCGATCACACCGCGGGCTACCAGTGAATGTGCCAGGGCCACAAGCGGATTCTCCGGGCACGGCAGGTCGGCGTAGCGGGTCACCGATAGCACGTCCTCCTCGTCGCGGCGATCTTTGAAGGTGAAGCCCAGATCGTCGCCGGCACAGGAGCAACCGATGGCGTAGCACATGCCATCCAGACTGGTCTTCCACGGCGGCACCGGGTTTTCTACGCCATACTTGTTGGCCATGACCGGCCGAGTCTGATTACGGGTCGCGTCCTCCACGAGGGTCTCGATGGTGACGGCTTGTGGCGGTATGGCTGCGTTGTTCATCTCAGTTCGCGATCGGCCGGCTGGTGTGTTGGGTGCCGCAGATGTTCGTGAAATGACTGCGGTGTTGGACTTTTCGTGGTTTCCTGGCAGTGTACGTAGTGGAACTTGTCGCCGTTTCGGTGCCTTCTCCCCTGCGCGCACGGCTTATCTGGCAGGGGATCCATGGTGGCTCAATTCAATTCTGTTCAGCTAATGGACGAACAGGACACCCGTCGCGCCGCCATGGTCAGGGAAGTTCAGCGTCAACCCGATGGAGGATCTTCAACGGTGACACTAGTACCGGCACGGGCGTCGACAATGGCTCTGACGAGGACTGTGCGGGTCGCCGCCGCAGCGTTCCTATTGGGGTTGTCCCTGGCTAGCCCCCAAGCCGTGGGTATTGCCGTCGCAGATACGGGCTCGACCTCAGCGGTGTCGCCGCCAGCCTCAGGGCAGCGGTCAACCCCCGATGCAGGGAGCACGCGGCGAGCTTCGTACCGTGGCCGGACGACGTCCTCTTCACCGGCCCCCAACGACGCTGAACCCAGCAACTTAGCCCCGGAAGCAAGTGGCATCACCACCACTGTTGATTCGGATACCCCCGCCACGCTGACGCCGGTGGCGGCCGGGGTTCCACCGGCAATTGTCCTCGTGACACCGCTCCCCGCCGCCACAATGGCTCTCGTCACGGTCGAACTTCCCTCAGCAACAACCATGGGCGCGGCGGCGGGGGCGGGTACCGCTCCGCCAATCAGTCGCACTCAAGCGGAGATGTCCTTGGTCGGCATCCCTGGGGCCGGCGCGTCGATTCCACGAACCGCGGCCCCCGACGGCGGTCCCGCGTCCCGGCGAGCCACGGCGGCCGCACCGATCTCGCGGACTGAACCCCAACACGACTTCCAGTCGTCGGTCACGGCTAGCCCACTCACCTCCGCGGCCCCGACAGCCTTGACGGCCCCGACGATCGCGGCGCTGGCTTCTACTGCTCAATCTGCGGCTGCTAGGTCTCAACCGGTGTTGACTGCCGCCACCTCGAAGCTCGCCGCGACGTGCGTGAGCTGCTCGGCGTCCACGCCGTCTACCCCTCATCCGGTTATCGAGGCCGTGGTCGCCAGGATCAACAGCGTCCTGGACACCGTAATCAACTGGCTGTCGAGTCTCCCGGCCAACCCGATCACCGTTTTCGTCGAGGGCGCGCTTCAGCAGGTGCGACGCGCACTCACGGAAATGTTTACGTGGCCAATCGACCCCGTCGCTCCCACGTACACAACGAGTAACCAGCTACCTGCAGGGGACACGATTCTGACTTCGCCTATAGAGCCCACGAAAATCGGCAAATTACACAGCTTTCTCGAAGACTCACCCGGGGTATCCATCACCTACATCCCGGCGTCGAAGGGCGGCACCACATTTACCCTCGACGTCATGAGTGTGCCCGTAGGAACTTCCCTTTATAAGGCTATGGGCATCCCGGAATCCGGGCTGTTGGCCCAAGACGATGTCCTCAATCGCTTCGCATTGACGACGAATTGGTACAGCAGCTGCGAGGTTGCTCAAGCCTATGCTAATTCCGACTGGGGACAGAGTCAGGGGTATCAGGTCGTCCAGTTCGCGACGCCAAAAGCACTGCAGTTGATCGACCTCGGCGACAATGACACCCTCGGCTATGTATGGGCGAGTATTGAATCGGATATCACGTGGAGCAAGTCGCAACTGGCAGCACTGCAGGGAGATAACCCGCCGACTACCAACCCGGAAGCGACCGTGGTCGTGTCGCAGAAGCTTGCCGAGCTTTATCAAGAAGAAGAAATCGTGCAACTGACGACTGGTTACCACGCCTCCTACGCCACACAACTTTATCTTCTTGTCAAGTACGGCGACGCGATCACGAATGATTTCACTTACAATCCCCGGACCGAGATTACAAAACGGGGGATTTCGGCGACGGATACCTTCATCGTGGATGCGACCGCTCCGAACGCGTGGCAGCGCGCCACTTTGTTGACTGGGTCTGCGACTGATCCCGGCGGCGAGGTCACGTGGGGAGGAGCGTTCGACGATCTCAATCGGATCAGCTTTACGACGGATATCGACAAAGAACTCACCTCAATTCTCGGTGACTACTTGAATGTCGACGGCTACTACGCCACAGACTTGCCCAGTCTTTTCCACCTCAATGGCAGGCTCGACGAGGAGGTGGGTCTCTTCATTCCGCGCGATAGCACCGTCATCGTCCAGACGGACCTAGCCGCTACTCTCGGCAGTCAATTGCTCGCCGCCTGACAAGATCGGACGGGCACCGGGGAACGGGCATGTCCAGAAGCTCATCGATCGGCCGTGGTAAGCACATTGAGGGGGACCCGTTTGGTGGTCCAGTCGCTATGCGACTCGGGGTTGGTGGGTCGTAGACCACTGTATGTTGGGCGTCCCTCCCCATGACGACCACCGGAATGTCCTCTGTCACTTCCGGTTAGGATGAGGTTCTTGCCAGAAGGCCTTCATCTGCATCACCACAGTGACGACGTTCAGTGGCGCGGCCGGTGACAGCCGCAGCCGGGCTTTCGACACCCGTCGGAATCTGGCTGATCAGCTATTCCGATGTCTTGAGACACCCTGTTCTGATGTCCTGGAACATCACACTGCCGGGGCGCTGTTTGATGTTACGAGCCCAGCGGCTACTGACTCGCGGCACGGGCCAGTCGCAACTCGCGCCGACGGGCCTGCTCCGGCGGATCCGGCACCGGAACCGCGGCGATCAGCCGGGCCGTGTATTCCTCGGTCGGGCTGTTCAGCACTGTCTCGGTAGGGCCTGACTCGACGAGCCGGCCGGACCGCATCACCGCGACCCGATCGGAGAGTTCTTCGACGACGGCCAGATTGTGACTGATGAACAGACAGGCGAAGCCGTGTGCGGCCTGCAGTTCGCGCAGCAGGCGTAGGACTCTGGCCTGAACGGAGACGTCCAGTGCCGAGGTCGGTTCGTCGGCGATCACCAGCGCGGGGTTCAGCGCCAGTGCACGGGCGATGCCGATGCGCTGGCGCTGCCCGCCGGAAAGCTGATGCGGATAGCGGTTGCGCAGCGAACGCGACAGCTGCACCTGTTCGAGGAGTTCATCAACGCGGGCGGTGCGCTGGGCCGCGGTCAACTCGGTGTGCAGTGCCAGTGGTTCGGCGATCGCCTGCCCGACGGGCCAGCGCGGGTTCAGTGACGAGCCAGGATCCTGGAACACCACGCCGACCTTCTCGCGCGGTCCACGTAGATCGCGCTGTGAGAGCTTCGTGATGTCGATACCGGCCAGGTGCACCGATCCCGATGTCAGCCGCACCAGTCCGACGGCGGCCTTACCCAACGTCGACTTGCCCGAGCCCGACTCGCCAACCAGACCCACCACCTCACTGGCGCCGACCTCCAGGGTCACCGCGTCCACGGCCTGGAAGGCGTTCCTGGACCCGGACTTGAACTCGACGGTGGCCTCGCGCAACGACAGCGCGGGCACCGGTGGGGCGGGATCCGGCGCAGGAGAGGACTCCGCAACGCGGATCTTGCCTGTGCCCAAGTGCGGGACCGATGCCAGGAGCAGGCGTGTGTACGGCTGCTGCGGATCGCTGAAAAGTGTTGCCGCGGATCCGGATTCGACAACAACACCGTCCTTCATCACGACGATACGGTCGGCGATATCGGCGACCACGCCCAGATCATGGGTGATTAGCAGAATCCCGGCATCAACCCGGGTCCGCAGATCGCGGAGCAGGTCCAGAATCTCAGCCTGCACGGTGACGTCGAGGGCCGTGGTCGGCTCGTCAGCGATCAGCAGGGCCGGGTCGCACGCGAGTGCCTGGGCGATCATCGCGCGCTGACGCTGACCTCCAGAGAGTTGATGGGGGTAGAAGTCCATGCGCTTGGCCGGCTCGGGCATCTCGACCAGATCCAGCAGTTCCACCGCGCGTGCCCGGGCGTCGTTCGCCGAGATGTCGCGGTGCATCCGGATCGCTTCCATGATCTGCCAGCCGATGGTGTAGACGGGATTGAACGCCGTCATGGGTTCCTGGAACACCACACCGACCCGGCCGCCACGAACCTCCGTGAGGGTCGCTTCATCGGCTCCTGCCAACTCGGCGCCGACCAGCCGGATGCTGCCCGTCAGTCGCGCGTTGTCGGCGAGCAGTCCCGGAATGGCCATCGCGAGTGTCGATTTCCCCGAGCCGGACTCACCGACCAGTGCGAGTACCTCACCGGCTGCCAGATCGAGGTCGATCCCGCGCACGGCGGGAATCCACACCTTGTCGACCTCGAAGTCGATGTTCAGGTCGCGGATCGTCAGCAGTGACACATCCGCTGCGGATAAATCAGTCATCTCTCACCGCCGCTTCGGGTCGAGGGCTTCGCGCAGTGCGTCACCCAGAAGGATGAATCCCAGCACGGTCACCAACAGGAACAGTGCCGGGAATAACAACAGGTGCGGCGAACTGCCAATGAGTGATTGAGCGACGTTGATCTGCAGGCCCCAGGAGATCTCCGGCGCCTGCAGTCCGATACCCAGGTAGGTCAGTGCGGCCTCGGCAGAGATGAAGGTGCCCACCGCGATCGTCGCGTAGACGAAAACCGGGGCCACCGCATTGGGCAGGATGTGACGAACCAGGATCCGTCCCGATGAGGCACCGAGTGCCTGAGCGGCCAGCACGTAGTCGCTCTCGCGAATCGATACCACCGACGAACGCACCAGCCGCATCGCCGTCATCCAGCCGAACACGACCAGCGCTAGCGACACCGTCCACACCGAACGGTTGGCAGTGACCGTCAGCAGGATCAGCGCCCCCAGGAACAGCGGGATGCCGAAGAACACGTCGGTGATGCGGGCCAGGACCGAGTCTGCCCAGCCGCCGAAGTACCCGGCCAGCGCTCCGACGAGTACGCCGATGATCAGCACACCGATGACGCTGAGCAGACCGATCATCACCGAATTTCGTGCGCCGTAGATCACGTTGGCGTAGTAATCGCAGCCCTGCAGATCCATCCCGAACCAGTGCGCGGCGCTGGGTGTCTGGCGTGACAGTGACAGGTCGCAGTCGGTCGGGTTGATGCCGCGCGCGAAGAGTGCCGGGAACAGTGCCATGACGACGATCACCAGCATGATTGCCAGCCCGATCAGAAACAGCGGGTTGGTGCGCAGGTAGCGCCATGCGTCCCTCCATCCACTGGACTGTCCCACCAGTGCGGCTACCTCGTCGCCTTCGGCATCGAGGCGACTGTCCTCAATGCGCTCGATCGCATCACCCATAGCGAATCCTCGGATCGATCACCGCGTAGAGCACGTCGGCGATGAGGTTGAAGAAGATGTAGAAGAACACCATCAGGGTGACGATGCCCACCACCACCGGGCCCTGTTGCGAGCGCACTGCATCGAAGATCGCCCGGCCCAGGCCGGGAAGGTTGAACACCGACTCGGTGACGATCGCACCGCCGAGCAGCGAGCCGATATCGGCGCCGATGAAGGTGACGATCGGAATCAGGCTGTTGCGGAACACATGTCGCAGCACGATGCGAGTGCGGCCGACGCCCTTGGCGCGGGCGGTGCGGACATAGTCAGCCGAGAACGACTCCAGCATGGCTGATCTGGTCAGCCGCGCCACGTACGCCATGGACAGCGAGGCCAGCACCAAACCGGGCAGCAGATAGCTGAACCAGCCGTCAGCGATGCCGGCGATGGGGAACCAGCCGAGTTTGAAGCCGAAGACGAACTGGGCGAGGAACCCCAGCACGAACACCGGGATCGACACCAACATCGTCGTGGAGATCAGCACCAGGTTGTCGAAGAACGAATTGCGGCGCAGCGAGGCCAGGATTCCTGCGGTGACCCCGAACAGGGTCTCGAATACCACGGCGACGATGGTCAACCGGACGGTCACCGGAAGTCGCTGCGCGATGGTCTCCAAGACCGGTCGCCCGGAGAAATCCTTGCCGAAGTCACCGTGCAGCAGACCCCACAGGTACTTGCCGTACTGCACTGGAAACGAGTCGTCGAGGTTGTAGTCGGCACGGATTTGCGCCTGAACGGATGCACTGAGCGGGCGATCGCCGGCCAGCGCGCGCACCGGGTCGCCCGGTAGTGCGTAGACCATCGCGTAGATCAGCAGTGACGCGCCGATGAGGACCGGGATGGTCAGCAGCAGACGGCGAATGACGAAGCGGGTCATCCGATTACACCGCCGTACCGTCGACGATGACGTCCTGCAGCACGATGTCGCCGATGATGCTGTAGCGAATGCCCGATACCCGCTTTGTCCAGACGGTCTGATCCAGGCCGTAGAACATTGGTGCGTTCGGCAGGTCCTCGGCCAGGATGTGTTCGGCCTTTCCGTAGGCCGTGCTCGAGGCGGCGATGCTCGGTGCCCGGTTGCCGTCGGCGAGTGCGGCGTCGAATGCCGGGTTGGAATAGAAAACGGTGTTGGAGCCCGACGGTCCGATCGAGGCGGTGGCGAACTGCGGCGCGAGGTAGTTCTCGACCGAGGGGTAGTCCATCACCCATGACGACCGAAACGGCCCGGTCATCTCCTTGGCGCCGCGCTTGGTCAGGAACTCGCTGAATTGCAGGTTGCCGCGCAACTTGTAGGTCAGACCGATCTTGCGGTACATATTGCCCACCGCGGTCATCCAGCTGTCGTGGCCTGCGCCGGCGTTGAACCAGAGTTCCACCGGGGCGCTGGTGTCGAAACCAGCCTCGGTGAGCAGTTGCTTGGCCTCGTCGGGGTGGTACTCGCACCATCGGCCGCACGCCCCGGCGTTATAACCGACCACCATCGGCGGGGCGAACGAATCGGCTACCACCCGGGTGCCCAGGAAGATCGCGTTGACGATCGCCTTGCGGTCGATTGCCATCGACAGCGCGCGGCGCACTCGCACGTCGGCGTAGCGATTGTCGTAGAGCGGGAAGGCCAGACTGGTGACAGCCGAGCTCGGTTGCTCGAGGTAGTGATCTTTGAAGATGTCCTTGGCGTTGGCGTAGGCATCGGGCGGCAGACCGTGCAGGACGTCGAGATTGCCGGCAAGCACGTCGGTGTAGGCGGTGGACAGTTCGGTGTAGACCCGCATCACCACGCCGCGGGATTTGGCCTTGTCCTTGCCGGCGTAGTTGTCGTAGCGGCTCAAGGTGATGCCGCGGCCCGGCACCCACTCGGTGTCGGCCTTGAACGGCCCGTTGCCAATCGGCTTCTTGCCGAATGCCACCGGATCGGCGTAGAAAGCCTCAGGCAGCGGATTGAACCCGTAGTAGCCGAGGGTGATCGGGAAGATCGCGAACGCCTCGGACAGGGTGACCTCGATGGTGGTGGGATCGGCCGCCCGCAGTCCGCTCATCCGGGTGGCGGCCGGCTCCTTACCGTCGCTGCCCTGCAGGGCGTCATAGCCCTGCACGCCGGAGAAGAAATAGGACGCGCCCTGAGCGTTGGAGCTCAGTGCGGTGTAGTTCCACGCCCGCACGTAGGACTCCGCGGTAACCGGGGTGCCGTCGTGAAAGGTCCAGCCTGCCTTGATCTTGATGGTCCAATTGCGGTTGTCGGTGGAGGTGACCGACTCGGCGGCACCGTCGTAGGTAACGGTTCGGCTGCGCTCGTCGAAGGTGACCAGCGGCGTCCACAGCGCCTCGATGACCTTCCCGCCTTCGGTCTCGGTGGTGTTACCCGGGACCAGCGGGCGCTGGGGTTCTCCAAGGTAGACGCTAAATGTCCCCGGCGGCGCCGATGGTGTCGAGGCGCACCCGGCCAGGCCGGTCACCGCGAGCAGGACACCCAGCAGCACGACTACCAGGCTGCGGCGCCACTGAACACGCTCAAGTGAAACCACGATAAATCCCCCGCCGGGTAAGCCGTGAGCGTAGGGGAAAAGCCACCGGAGCCGGCGACAAGTTCAGCTACGTCGACGGTTAGCACACCACGAAAAAACCCGCACCGCAGTCCTTTCGCCAACATCCCCAGCCCACACAAGTGAGGTAAGCATGATGTCGGATCGGTCTGCGTCCAACCGGGTTCCCAAGCCCGCGATCACTACCCCCACCCGGTTCGAAGCGCGATCAGTTATGCCCCGCACCCCTGTCCTCCTTGTTGCTGCTTGCCATTCGGGCAGGTGGTGTAATACCACTTCACCTCGGTCAGGTTCGCGCCAGTCAGGTCCGCGCCCGTCAGGTTCGCCCACGACAGGTTTGCGTGGGTCAGGTTCGCGTCTGTCAGGTTCGCGCCGTTCAGGGTCGCGCCGTATAAGATTGCTAAGTACAGGTTCGCCGCGGTCAGGTTCGCATTGGTCAGGTTCGCACCCGTCATAATCGCGCCGGTCAGGTCCGCAGAGGTCAGGTCAGCAGAAATCAGGGTGGTGACGGCGTCAGAAGGCACCAGGTACGCGTATTTCAGGATCGTTCCGACGAAGAGTGCTTTGGAGAAGTCCACACCAGGTGCCCAGAGTGGCGTCAGGTCTTGACCGGAAAAGTCCTTACCGGAACAGTTACCGGTGGACACGCACGACGGTGTTTCGCCCACCCGGACGCCAACCACCGACAGCGCGATAGCCCGTACCGACACCACTCCCTGCTGCAGGAAGTCTCTGACCGGGCTGGCGGGCAGATCCGCGATCCAGGTCTGGACGGCACCGTAGACATCGTTAATCACCGCAATGGTTCCCGCGCGCCAGGCCTGAACCACCGGCAACAGCGGCACCGGCACGTTGGCTGCACGCACTGCTTGGCCTCGCACCCTGGAACCCGCAGTGCCGACCAAGCTTTGAGCTGCCGATCGCGAGGAACTCGGCGACGCCCCAGATGCCGCAGACTTCGCGGACACCGCCGCCGCAGCGGCCACCGGGCCGGACTGCACCCGGGTGACCTCGCGGTGCGCTGCGACTCGTGCGGGTCTGTGCGAGGACACCGACGACGCCGATGTGCCCGAGGCGGTGGTGGTGTCGGCGGAGGCGGCGCCCGCACCGGCGAGTGCGGCACCGACCCCGAGGGTCACAGCGCCGACACCGAGCCAGGCATACGGAATACGGGGACGGCGTGAGCCCGGACCCCGAAGGGTGTTGACGGGTGTGACAGCCGAACCGCTGCCCTGCTCATTCAATGACTGAATAGAACTAACCGAAGCCATGTGTGTCCCCCCAGTTGCGCCGTGCGCGCAGGGGATACGTCCCTGTATGGGGCAGATTCAGCTACGTATCACTGACGCTAACACCACTAGGGCCTTACAGCTGTCGCTTTCCCATTCAACCTCGCAGCACTCCACCGGCAGGCCCGTGGATAACTTCAAATCGCCCGGCGGGTGTCGTCTCCCGAACCGGGTCTCAGTGTCACGGCGTTGTCACAACCCGCGCGCAAAAACGATGCTCTGCATGGGTGGACACCGACGGTTCGAGTCCGACTGAGGGCACTAGAAGTCGTACTCAGCGATCTGCACGAGCCGCGTGGGCCCTGGCCGCCTTCGGTCGATTGGCGGCGGCGCTGCTGCCCTGGTCGGTGGCCGACGAGGTATCGCCGGCGGCAGCGGCCCGTGCCGCCCGAGCAGCCGGAGCCGCCACAGCAGCCGCAGCGGGCGCACTGGAACAACAGCGGTAGTCGTAGTTGTTCCAGTAGATGTCATTGTCTGTGATGACGTTGTCTTCTTCCGGCGGGTATAGCCCTCGCCCCGATCGAGTGGTGTCCAGTACGTTCGCCAACCCGCCCAGCGTGGCGGTTCCAAATGCGCGAACGCTCACGACGTAGGGCGGCACTGCCGTGGTGACAGGCCCGTACTGAATTCCGGCACCCGCGGTCAGGTTGATCACCGTCGCGGGCAGGCTGCCGGACACCGTGGCGTCGAGCAGACCGTTGACCAACGCGTTCCAGACTCCCTCAACGGGGTTCGCAGCGGAGCTCGCGGCCAACACGCTGTTGAACACCCCGGTCACCGAACCGACCAGTAGCTGGGCCTGGCTGGCGATCAAGGTCGGCAGTTGGGTGATGGCTTCCTGCATGAAGTTGAGCGCGGCAGTTCCCCTGTAGGCGATGGTGCTGACGATCGTGGCCGCGCTGTTGACCAGGGCATTAACCGCGTCCGAGGCAGAACTGATCGCGGCCTGAACCGCTGCCTGGACGTCGGCGATGGCCTGCGGGGCGTTCAGCGCGAGCAGGTCGAGTCCGACCGTGACAGCCGTGGCCGGAATGCTCCACAGGATGTCGGCGACGGCACCCGCCGCACCCAGAGCGGCGCTGCCCGCGAGGTAGCCGTAGCCGAGCCAGTTGGTCAACAGCGCGGTCGCTATCGGAAGCGGGTTGTTGACGGCGGTCTGGATGATGCCTGGAGCGGTGATGCCCGTGTTACCCGGGATTCCTCCGTTGACGTAAGCCCCGATGCCGTCTGGGTAGAGGAAAGTGCCCGAACCCGGCCAGTTGGCCGCAGCGGTGCCGTAGACACCGTTAAGGAAGTAGTTACCCACCACCGCAGTGGTGTTGAGCAATGCGGAGACCGGGTCGGCGAAGGCCGACAGGGCGACCTCGGACTTGATCTGGGACAGCGAGGGCAGGCTCACGGCCGGTGCGATCGGCGTGAGGGCGATAGCGCCCACGCTGGCGACTGCGGTAGCTCCCGCGATCATCTGCGAACGAAGTGTGATTGACGGCATGGGCGCCCGAACACGAGCAGGAACAGAAACCTGAACAGAATGGATTGCAGACATTACGGAGGTTCCCCCACCGATTCGCTTGCGCGCAGACGAGAGGCCGTCAGAGTTGGCGGACAGTTCGGCTACGTAGATTCAATATTTTATACGAAAAGACCGATACCGCTGGCTATTTCTACAAGAATTCTGCAGTTTGGGGGATACCCCTCCTTGTCTCACGCAGCGGTCCGAGGCCTGAGGTCCGCCTTCCCCTAGTTCCAGCGGAGCGCATAACTTCTCAGGCTGGATGACACTCGCTGGGTGAATAACGGTCCGAGCCGGGCGATTGATGGGGTCGGTCGAAGGGAACCGGATTGACTTCGAGACGGGCGTGACCAATGCCATCACCCCGCTAGCGTTTTACGAGACGATGATGGTCAAGGGCTTCCAGCGCCTGGTGCGGGACGACACCGAAGTCAGCATTGAGACGAAGCTCAGAGCCGGATGACGATGCCGGTATCGGGGCTCTGGTGGCCGGCGAGGGTGGCCGCGAACGCGTCCTGCGCGGCCGCCAACCCGTCCCGGTGTTCGACGCCGAAGAATCGCGCGGTCTGGCTGACGAAGCCGGCCCAAGCCGCAGCCACCGCATCGGTGAAGCGTTCTGCCCCAAGGACTTTGATGGTCTCCACCGCCTCGCTGGGTGCGAAGAAGAGCAGCGGCGCCGGGCCGGGCAGTGGATCACCGCTGTCGGCCGGGGCGCCAACGTGGGTCATACCGACGGTGCTGGAGTACCGCAGTTCGGGTAAGTGGGTGTGGATTGCCCGCAGCACGCCTGCGTTGCCGGCGAAATCCACCGCCACCGAGGGCGCGACGGCGATGCTGTCCACCGCGTCGTAGGCAAGCACCTCGTCGTACAGGCCCGACTCGCGCACGAAGTCGACGTGAGCGGGCGCGGTCAGCCCGATTCGGCGGATCTCAGGTGATCCCATCTGCGTGCAATACGCAAGCGCCAGAGCAGTTTTTGAGGACGCGCTTGTCATCACGACCTGTTGTGCGCCGAACCAGTCGTTACGGCGGTAGAACGCCTCGATGAGAAAGCCGGTCTTGAACAGCGGCCCGAAGATCATCCGGGCATCCTCGTGGGCCGGGTCGTGCTCGGGATCGGCCTGCAACCGTCCGTACTGGTTGTAGAAGGGGCTCATCGGCCTGCGATGAGCGGAGGTGTCGGTGAACTGGGCGGCCGATACTTCGCCGGGCAGCACATCAAGGTGCGTCGCCGCGGGAAGGTAGCCGTAGAGGCGTTCGCCGACCGCGAGTTCGGGGCAGTTCGACGATTCGACTACCGCGTGGCCCCACATCGGGACGATGCCCCAGTCGTCGGGGGCGGGAAAGAATTCCCAGTAGGACATGGCGTCGCCGAACACGGCGTAGGTCACATTGTTCGCCGTGACGGCGAAGCTTTCGACCCGCAGTCGGGCTGCGCCGTCGGCAAGCGGCACGAGCGGCTGATCGGACAGTGTGGATACCGCCGGATCGTTTTTGCGAACCCAGAGTGCCTGCGGCATGGCCGTCTCTCCCTTAATTGCTGATCTCTGGTAGCCCACCAGCGCGGTCACCGCGGCCACCACGGGGCCTCATTAACCCGGAAGCTTCTCACCCAACGTAAACGTCCAGCTGGCATCGGTGGGCGATGTGACCGTGGTGATGGTGATGGTCAGGCGGAATTCCTGATCGAAGCGTCGGAGCACGCAATCCTCGGATGCGCCGACCTTGGCGGGCAGATCACCGGGGCAGGTGATCCGAACGGGTGGCCCGGGAAATTTCTGCCGTAACTCTTGACCAGTGATCTGCTCCAAGTCGGCGCGGGGCACACCGGTGGAAGCCTTCGCCTCGGGTGGAGCTTGGTCGACATGACGGGGTTTCAGCCACAGCGTGACGGCAGTAACCACTGCGGCCACAGCGATCACGGTCACCACCGCCAACGCCCAGCGCAGACCGGTGGTGGGGTCCGGGTAGCTGGACCTGAACTCGTCCCGCGGTCCTATTGCCATCACCACGATCCTAGCCGCGTGAGGCGGCATTTAGTGGGGGAGCGCAATCTGAAGCCCGACCGCAAGATGATCGCCGACTTCCTCAACAAGCATCGCTGGGGTTGACAGCCGTCAGATCAAGAAGGCCCGGCCGTTCATGGCGCTTCCGGGGGCGGCTCAGCACCCGTGTGACGACAGTCCTTCGGCGGCGGAAGCCCCGAGCCCACAACAGGCTCGCGGCGCCGGCCAAAAAATGCGGAAAATCTGACGATTTGTGTTCAGAAATATGGTAGATAAATCGGCCATGACCAAAAAATTCGCACGTGCCACTGTCGCAGCCGCATGCCTCGCAGTCACCGCAACGTTCGCGGTGGGTTGCTCCAAGACCCAGGAAGCCGCCAAGGATGTGGCTTCCAGTGCCACAAGCGCGGCCTCATCGGTTCCAAGCAAAGCCGCGATGCCGGAGGGTCAGGCCGGCGGCGGTGCCGCCTCGCCCGCAGGCACGACCACCCTCTACTACCCGGAGCAGCAGGGAGCGGTCTTCTCCGTCGTCGCCCCCGACGACTGGAAATTGACCAAGGCCGACAAGGTCGGCGATTTCGTCTCGCTAGAGAGTGTAAACGGATCGATTCTCCAGTTCCGCGAACGGGAATTTCATACCGATGCTGACGGTAAGAAGGAAGTCGACGAGATCGTCAGCTCAACCCTGGACTTCATCAATGACAACTACACCGATATCAAACTGAGCGATCCGGAGAACATCACCATCGATGGCCAGCCGGGATTTGCCTTCACGGGTGACGCCAAAGACAAAGACGGCAACGCGGTGAGGCTCGTCTCCGCGACTCTCGTCCTCGACACCTCCAGGGTCGTCGAGGTCTGGGCTGCCATTTATGGCGAGGGCAACAACGACGGCGATACCGCGGGCAACGTGCTTGACTCGTTGAAGTTGACTCCCGCGCAGCCCGCTGGAGCCAATTAGGCTCCGGAGCGGAAAATGTGAGCAACAACCGTCTGCATGAGGGCTGGTGTGTAGTACTGGCCGAGAATTCTGGGATTTCGATGACACGTATTGGGGCCTGTGGTGGTTAATGCGTCTATGACTAGCAAGATGATTCGTGCCGCTGTTGCAGCCGCTTGCCTGGCCGTCACCGCAACGGTGGCAGTGGGTTGTTCCAAGACTCAGGAAGCCGCTAAGGATGTGGCTTCCAGTGCCACAAGCGCGGCCTCGTCGGCGCCAAGTACATCCGTCACACCGGAAGGTCAGGCCGACGCTGGCACGGCCGAGGGTATGACCACCGTCTATTACCCGGAGCAGCAGGGAGCGATCTTCTCTGTCGTCGCCCCCAACGATTGGGTAGTGAGTAAGACGAGCCAGGTCGGCGATTGGGCCCAGCTTGAGAGCCCACAGGGAACGTTTCTTCAATTCCGCGAGCGGGACTTTCATACCGATCAGAACACGAAGGCCGACTTGATCATGAAAGCAGCCACTGATTTCATCGATGACAAATTCACCGATGTCAAACTGGACTTGAAGGATGAGAGTGACGGCGTCGACGGCGTCGATGGGCACCGAGCATTTACAATGGTTGGCAGCGGCAAAGTCGAAGGCGGCGGTGAGATGGTGTTCGCTGCCGCGACTGTCATCCTCGACACCGACAGGGTTGTCGAGATCTGGTACGTGATTGATCCCTCGGGTACCACTTTCGACAACGAAAGCGATACTGCGGGAAAGGTGCTTGACTCGTTGAAGCTGTACACCCCCGCACAGCCCGCTGGAGCCAATTAGGCTCCGGCGTTGTTGGCGGGGGCATCGGTGCCATCGACAACCTAGGAAGTGCCTCACAGGGCGACGGCCCCTAGGGTGGTCCTATGCCCGCAGTGACCGCAGATCCGCTGACCCTGCCGAGGGTTAATCCCCCCACGGCGACGGACACGGAACGGCCGGTCCGGTCGATCACCACCGGACCGCGAGGGTTGGAGGGCGAGGGCTTTCCAGTAGTCCGGGCATTCGCCGGCGTCAGTGCCGGGGATCTCGATCCCTTCGTGCACATGGATCAAATGGGTGAGGTGCAGTACCAGCCCGGTGAGCCCCGGGGAACCGACTGGCATCCGCACCGCGGCTTCGAAACGGTCACGTACATGATCGACGGTCGTTTCGCGCATCAGGATTCACACGGCGGAGGCGGGCTGATCACCGATGGCGCCACCCAGTGGATGACGGCGGGCTCCGGGATCCTGCACATCGAAACCCCGCCCGCCGAACTCGTCGACAGTGGCGGGTTGTTCCACGGGATCCAGCTGTGGGTGAACCTGCCCCGCAAGGACAAGCTCACCGCCCCGGCGTACCAGGCCATCGAGGGTCCCGCGGTGACCCTGCTGTCCTCTGGCGACGGCGGCGCGCTGCTGCGCGTCATCGCCGGCGATATTGACGACCGGGTCGGCCCGGGTTCCACCCGAACGCCAATCACTTTGGTGCACAGCACTATTGAGCCCGGCGCGCATCTCAATCTCGGATGGCATCGTGAGTACAACGCCTTGGTCTACGTGCTCGCCGGGCGCGGCACCGTCGGCCCGGTCGGGCATCCGATCCATCAGGGTCAACTGGCCGTGCTGGGTCCCGGTGATCGCATCAGCGTCACCGCGGACCGGGTGCAGGATTCCCGCACTCCCGCGATGGACGTTCTGCTCCTGGGCGGCAAACCCATTCGCGAGCCCGTCGTCCAATACGGGCCGTTCGTGATGAACTCGAAAGCCGAAGTTGCCCAGGCGTTCGAGGACTTCCAGGCAGGCAGGTTCGGCACCATCCCGCCCAACGCGCTCAAGCCGTATCGGGGCGGCCGAATACCGGACTGAATGTCCCGTTCAACATTTGCCGCAACACCCCCGGCGGGTTCAGTATGACGGCTTCGGACATCGGGAGCGACAGCAGAACCGGTGGTTGAACCTCACATCCAGGGTCGAAACCTACATCCCGGTGGGAGTTCGCGGGGTTTAGCTGGTAGGGCGGTACCCGGGCAGGCATAATGGCGGCGAAAGCGGGGCAGGGGCTCCGCTGTTTTCGTGAGGGAGCAACGATGCCCGAGTCAAAATCCGCCATACATGACCGCCGTTCGCCGAAGGCCGCAGTGCGGGCTATCGAGTACGGCCGGCGTGTGGAGTCTGTGACGGCGCCCCGCTTCGCGAAGTACGTGGGCCGGGTGGGCGCGTTGGCGGTGGCTCTGGGTGTGGGCTCGGGCCTGGCCGCGATGCCGCTGGCGTTCGCGGACACCACCGGCTCGGCGGGCTCGGCCGGCTCGGGTTCCTCGGATTCGTCGACGTCGGCCCCTGCCGGTTCGTCGACCAAGGCCAGCGCTCCGGCCCGCCGCTCGGCCCGCGGAAGCGGAATTGGCACCTCCCCGTCCGGCGCATCGTCGGATTCAGCGGTGCGCGGTGGTGGGACGCCGGCCCCGGCGGCGCCGAACCGGCACACCTCCGAAATCACCTCATCGCTGGGCAACAGCGGCGCCTCGCGCGCGTCGGTTCAAACCTCTCAGCCCGCCGATGTTGCTATCGAGGTGGCGACCGTTGCGCGCGATGACTCGGCACCGGCGGTCTCCGCCGTTCCGGCGGCGGCTTCTACGTCGGTCAGTGGTTCGGGTTCAAATCTGTTGTCCTGGTTGGGTTCTGGCGACGGTGACGCTCCGGATGCCACCCCATTGATGTGGACGGCGCTGGCGACCACCCGTCGGGATTCGGGTATCGCTGCGAAGACGGCCAAGCCGGCGGCGGCGACGACCACCGGTGAGCCCGCCGACTCGCTGCTCGGTTCAGCCGCCCGCGGCGCATCCCCGTCGGCCTCGGCGGTCGGCGCCTGGCAGCCGGGCAGCATCCTGCGAATCTTCTTCGGCAACGGCACCGAAGACAATGTCAACGGCGGCATCATCGTGGGCAACGGCTACTCGTGGACGGCGTCGACCTGCACCAGCGGTACCGCGTGCAATGGCGGTAACGGCGGAATCTTCGGCAACGGTGGCAACGGCTACAACGGTGGTAACGGCGGTTCGGCAGGCTGGTTCGGCAATGGCGGTAACGGCGGCGCCGGTATCAATGGCGGTGCGGGTGGCAGCGGTGGCCGCGGTGGATTGTTCCTGGGCAGCGGCGGCAACGGCGGTGCCGGCGGCGCGGCGGTCGCGACCGGGGACACCGGTGGCGCCGGCGGTGAGGGCGGCAGCACCGGATATCTGTCGGTATGGGGCAATGGCGGAATCGGCGGCGCCGGTGGTGCTGCGGCCTCGGGCGGGGGTACCGGCGGTCTCGGTGGCGGCGGCGGCAACCAGAGCTTCATCACACTGTTCGGCCGGGCGGGTGCCGGCGGCGCCGGCGGGTCCGGCGGAAGTGTCGGCAACGGCGGCACCGGTGGCGTTGGCGGAAACGCCGCGGCGATCTCCATCTGGGCTGACGGCGGCGTCGGTGGCGCCGGTGGCGCCGGCGGTGGCACCGGTGGCGCCGGCGGTCGTGGTGGCCTGCTGCTCGGCTACGGCGGTAATGGCGGTGCCGGTGGCACCTCCAACAATCCCAACATCGGCGGTGACGGCGGCAACGGCGGCAACACCGGCCTGCTGTCGCTGATCGGTGCGGGCGGTAACGGTGGCGCTGGCGGTGCGGGCGCGGCCGGCTCCGACGGAATCGACGGCGCGAACCCGGGTGATTCCGGTACCGACGGCACCGATGGCGGCGATGGTGGTCAGGGCGGTAACGGGGGCAAGGGCTCCTGGGTTATCGGCCGCGGCGGTAACGGCGGCGTCGGCGGCGCCGGTGGTGTCGGTGGAACCGCTGGCGCCGGTGCTAACGGTGCCGACGGTGCGACAGCCGGTGCCGACGGCACCAATGGCGGCGATTCGGGGCTATCAGGCAACGGAGGCTGGGGCGGCGCCGGCGGCACCTCGGGTTCGGGTCGGATCCTGTTCTTTTTCGGCAGCAGCGGCAGCGACGGCACCGGCGGCGACGGCGGCAACGGCGGAGCCATGGCCACGCCTGGAACTGGCGGCAAGGGCGCGGCCGGTAACGCTCTGATCATCAACGGCGGCGACGGCGGCAATGGCGGCAATCCGGGGACCGCGGGCACAGGCGGTGGCGGTGGCGCTGGCGGCGGTTCGGCCGCGGCCGGCACCGACGGTCAGAACGGCGCGGTAATCATCGGCGCTGCCGGCAACGGCGGCGACGGCGGCGCCGGATACGACCCGACCGCCGCGGGCGTTCTGATCCCCGGCGCCTCGGGCGGCAGCGGCGGCTGGGGCGGCAACGGCGGCACGATCGGCGAAGGCGGCGACGGCGGCGACGGCGGCAGCGGTGTCGCAGGCCTGGCCGGTGTCGATGCGACGACCCCCGGCGGCTCGGGCACCAATGGCGGCAACGGCGGCAGCGGTGGCACCGGCGGCGGCGGTGGTCTGGGTGGTTCGATCTCCGGCAGCGACGGCGTCGGCGGCAACGGCGGTAACGCCGGTGCGGGCGGCCGCGGCGGCAACGGTGCCGACGGTGACGCCCAGACGCCGACCGGCGGTAACGGAGGGTCCGGAGGCACCGGCGGTGCGGCGGGCTTCGGCGGTTTCGGCGGCTCCCAGGGCGTTGACGGCCTGACCGCCGATGGCGGCAAGGGCGGCAAGGGCGGAAACGGCTACACCTCGACGGGAAGTGCCAACGGTGGTAACGGCGGTTCCGGCGGCACCGGTGGCACTGCGCTCACCGGTGGCAACGGTGGCGGCGGTGGCGCCGGCGGCAACGGCGGTTCCTCGGCGACCGGCGCCGGCGGTAACGGTGGCAATGGCGGCAAGGCCGGGGTCGGCGGCAACGCGGGTCCCGACGGCAACGGCGGCAACGGCGGCAGCGGCGGCAGCGGTGGCAACGGCGGCAGCTCCGGCACCGGTACCGGTGGCAACGGTGGCAATGGTGGCGCAGCTGCCAATGGCGGTGCAGGCCTCGACGGCACCGAGTTCAACCCCAACGGCGGCGATGGCGGCAACGGCGGACTCTCCGGCGGCGGCGGCGCCGGTGGTACCGGCGCGACCGGGGGCAGCAACGGCACGGCCACCATCGGCGGCAATGGCGGAACCGGCGGTAAGGGCTGGACCTCCACGGTGGCCGGCAAGGCCGGCGGCAACGGTGGCGCCGGTGGCACCGGCCAGAGCACGACGTCCGGTGTGGCCGGCAATGGCGGCGACGGCGGCGCGGGCGGCGGCGGCTACAACGGCGCAGCCGGAACCGGCGAGAGCGGCACGGCCGGCGGCGTGGGCGGCCTCGGCGGCGCCGGTGGTTCAGCGACCACCGGCACGGCAGGCA